>JAESGX010000046.1_pt1 | contig 285088 bp, 296 predicted proteins | sample 9269801 | NCBI WGS metagenome assembly JAESGX01 (sample SAMN16773122, study PRJNA677054) | algae metagenome | isolation source: Pleurocapsa minor GSE-CHR-MK-17-07R and co-occurring heterotrophs from wet... | place: USA: Lower Calf Creek Falls, Grand Staircase Escalante National Monument, UT ... | reverse complement strand
GGCTCCGCGACCACCATCGTCAAGCGTTTGGGTCTTGTGACGGTCATTGCGGGGCGTGGGGGGCGGAGTTCTTTGGGGCGGGTGGAGGCGTCGTTTACCTTGATGATGGTAAAGCTGATGTTGTCCTGGTCGGGATCGTCCAGGCGGTTCAGCTCTTCCAGCAGCCGCTCGGCGATCTCGGTCGAGCGTTTCTTGCTGTATTTGCCCACGATCTTCTCGATCTGGGCGTTGGTCAGGAACTGCAGCCCGTCCGAGGCGCAGATCACGATGTCGCCGGCGCGCAGTTCCACCGGCAGGCCGGGGCAGTCGATCTTTGGAATCCGCGTGCCCATCAGCACCGAAATCAGGCAGTTGCGGTCCGGGTGGTTCGCTGCAACCTCGGCGTCCATCAGGCCCGACTTCACCATGAAGTCGATCTGCGGCGCCATCGAATGGTCTTCGTTCAGCTGGCTCAGCCGGCCGTTGCGATAGAGAAACAGGGGCGAATCGCCGATCGAGATCCACCACAGCCGGTTTTCCACCAGCGCGGGCACCACCAGCGTGGCCCCCATGCCTTCGGTTTCCGGATGCGTCCGAGTGTGCTGGCGCAGCGTGTCATTGGCCAGATCCGCCACATTGCGCAGGATTTCCGGCGCGCGGGCCTCAAACGCCTCAACGTCGGCGAAGTGGAACTTCAGCTCGGAGTACACCTCGGTCAGCACGATCTTCGAGGCCACATCGCCCGCCGCATGGCCGCCCATGCCATCGGCAAGGACGACAAACCCGGCTTCGGAGCCCACCGGAAAATCGCTGGTGATCGCGTCTTCCTGATAATCCCGCGCGCCCTGGCTTATGCCCGAGGCCACGTCATAGCGCGGCTCACGCGATCGCCATATCATGCCCGTCTCCCCCGGCTTCTGCCGCAGACCAGTTGAACGCGGGCGTGCACAACACCTTCAGCAAAAGCGTCGTCTCGCCGATCTGGATCTCGTCGCCGTCGACCAGGGGTTCGGTCGACAAGAGCGGCTTGCCGTTCAGCCGCACCAGGTTCGACTTGCCGCCGTGGCCCACGTGAAACTCATGCGTCGCCGCATCATAGGCCACCGCCGCATGGTTCTGCCGCGAGATCGCCATGTCGCCAAAATCCAGCGCAACCGTCTGATCCGAACCCCGCCCAATGTGCGAAACGCCCTGCGAGAGCGAGAAGGTCGCCCCTTTGCCAGGGCCGGCCTTCACGACCAGCCAACCCGCCGGGAACATCACATGCCCCATGGTGGGCGCCGAAGGGGCGCTGATGATGGTCGGTTTGCCCTGTTCGTCAAACAGCGGCACGACCGACGCCGGCTGCAGTTCGAACCCAAGGATACGGGTCCGCGTCCGGGTTGGACGGCGGCGCTCCGGCTCTCCGGCCTGGGCTGGTGCGGCGGCAGCGGCGCGCGCCTGGGCTGCAGCACCGTCGTCAAGATCCCAGATGTTGACGGCAGGGCCCTTGGCGCCATCCGGCAGGGACACCTTGGCCTTGACCACCCGGCTGGGCCGGGCGGCCGGAAGATCGGCCTCCGGTTCTGGTTCGGCAACGGGCTGGGGCTTCGGCGGCGCAGTGGCAGCCAGCGCCTCGCGCAAGCGCTTGACCTCAAGTTCGGCCAAGGCAGCCATCACGGGGTCAGGGCCAACCTCGACCGCGGCTACGGGCTCTGCCGGTTCATCGGCGGTTTTAGCAAAGATTGAGCGAAGGAACTTCACGTCTTTCTCTCCAGATCCTGTTGTTTGCTTCGCCGGTCCTTACTTGATGCCGGGAAGCGTGAATGATCCGACGGCAACGCCTTCTGCACGTTGAACGGCAAAACCGTAAGTTGCAACTTCGTTTGCCGTCTCTCGCAGCAGTATTTCCCGCAATGCGGTCTCTGTGCCAAGGGTTTCGCCGGTTGCTGCATAGGCAATCAGCACATCGCCCATCCGAAGACCGCCGTCTGCGGCACTCTCCGGCACGCTTGCAACCACAGTGCGCATGCCGGTTCCGGTTGATTCCATCTCGAACATCAGGCCATTTTCCAGCTGGAGCCGCGCAACCACCGGCAGGCTGGCCATCTTGTTCACGATGGTCCCGCTTGGCTGGTCTTCATATCCGAAGATCACGTTGACCTCGGACAGTTTCGTCAAATCAACGCCAGCCGCCATCAGTGCCGGGATCGACGCGCCGTCTTGCACCGGGGCACCGTTCACTTCGACGATACGCTGGCCGGGCTGAATCCAGTCGGGCGACCAGGGCAGTCGTGCCATGACGCGGGTCGGGTCCTGCGGGTCGCCGACGAAGGGCAGCCGCACCACACGCTGTTGGGCGAAGGGACCCACGGCAGCCTCGACAACAGGCGGAGTGCCGCCGGCAAAGACCATCGCCGGCGCATCCTGCAGCACGCCGAGGCGCTGCCAAAGATCGCCCGGGATCGACATGATCCCGGTCAAGAGCAGGGCACCAGCCGCAGCCGGCACCATGACAGCGCGCAAGAGCGCGCGCTGCGGGCGCATCACCTGCGGCAGCGGCACCGACTTCACGCGCGCTGGGGCGATTTCGGCCACTGGCTGCCGCGAAACCACTTTTGCCGCAACCGGAGTGGCATCCTCGGCCGTCCCGCGCAGCATCGCCTGCCATTCCGCAGCCGACTGCAGTCGGTCCTTCGGGAAGATCGACATCGCCTTGTCGATCGCCGCCAGAAACGCCTTGGGATAGCCCTTGACCCGGCCAACCAGCGGCGGCTGGGGGTCACCCTCACGGTTCGCGATGGCCGACAGCCGTTCCTGCGAGGTGCGCGGCGCCGTGCCCGAGATCAGATGGCAGAAAGTGGCCGCCAGTGCGTAAAGGTCACTGCAAGGGGCTTGCTTGCTGCCGCTGATGTAAAATTCCTGGGGCGAATAGCCGTCCTTGACCACCCGCAGCCCCGAAACCGCGCGGCTTTTGCGCGTCACATCCTTGCGGGCAGCGCCGAAGTCGATCAGCACGGGTTCGCCCGTCGCCCGGTCCAGCAGGATGTTGTCGGGCGAGATGTCGCGGTGCAGAAACCCCTGCGCATGCACATAGCCCAGCGCGTCCAGGATCTTGGTCAGCGTCTGGACAATCTCATCCGGGCTGAGGCGGGGGGCGGTGCCTTCGACGGTTTCCAGAAGATCGGGCCCGTCGACCAGGTCCATCGCCATGTAGGCGGTTTCGTTGTCCTGAAAGACCTGATGGACCTTCACGATGTTCGGATGGTTCAGCTTGGACAGGTTCAGCGCTTCTTGCAGGAACAGCGCCACGATCGACCGGAACTCATCCTGCCGCTGACGCGACCGGGCGGTGACCAGGTTATCGGTCCGACGGCAAAAGGCGCTGGGGAAGCATTCCTTGACCACGACACGCCGTTGCAGGGAATCTTGAGCGACGTAGGTGATCCCGAAACCACCTGCGTTCAAAAAGGACAGAATCTCGAATTGACCGAAGAGGAGCTTTGTCCCGGCCTTCAGTTCATCGGCAAAGCTTTCGATCCCGATCTCGTCCATCTTGTGTGCAGCAGACGCCATTGTTGTTCCTGTCTCCGCACCAGACCCCTGCCCCCAGGGAATGCGGCTATGCAGAATATCTACACTTTGACTTGGGCCAAATCGTGTTGCCGCTTGGTTCCATTTCCGCCACATTCTTCCTCGGCGCCCTAAGCAGGCAGGGTGCGCGTTAACACCTGCAATAATCGGCATTTCTGTTCATAACGCGGTCCCGCCTGAAAAACCGGGCATTCGCAGCGGGTTGGGCGACCCTATGGTTAACGGGCGGGCGCCAAGCTTTTGCCACATCCGCGGCCGTCGGCGGCCCCGCATGGGGGGCTACGGTCCAGGGAACACCGGGCGATGTGCGCCCCGATTCTCTCATGCTGTGCGGGCAATTGACCTTCCCTTGAGGCGACAATCCCGCCCCCCGGTCTTGCCCTTTTGCCCCCCGCGTGACACCACCTTGGCATGCTTGAGATCTTCCTAAAGACGCTGCCGTTCTTTGCTGTCATCGGGCTGGGGTACCTGTCCGGTCGCGCCCGGTTCTTTACTGCCGAGGCGACGGCCTACCTGACGCGCTTCGTCTTCTACTTTGCGCTGTCGGCGATGCTGTTCGGGTTTGCGGCCAACCTTGACGTGGCGCAGATTTTCAACTGGCCCTTCGTCTTTGCCTATCTTCTGGGCACCACCACGATCTGGCTGGTGGTCGCGACCGTGGCCGTCCTGCGCGGAGCCGCAAAGGAAGAAGCGGTGTTTGAGGCGCACACCGGGGTCATCGGCAACGTGGGCTTTCTGGGCATTCCGATGCTGGCCCTGCTGCTTGGGCCTGAGGCTGTGGGGCCGGTTCTCCTGGTGCTGGCGGTCGATCTGATCGTGTTCTCCTCGATCCTGACCATGGTCATCACCGGTCTGCGCGCCGGGCGGGTCAGCCTGGGGACGTTCCGCATTCTGGCTGTCGGGTTGGCGAAGAACCCGATGATCGTGTCAGTCGTGCTGGGCATCCTGTGGGGGACAACGGGCCTTGCGCTTCCCGTGCCGGTCAACGAATTCCTGACCCTTCTCGGCGCCGCCGCCACGCCTTGCGCCTTGTTTGCCATCGGGGCGTCGCTTGCCGGGCGCAGCGCCGAACGGGTGCAGGTCGCCGCCTGGCTGTCGTTTTCAAAACTGGTGATGCATCCCCTGGCTGTGGCCGCCTCGTGCTGGCTGTTTGGGGTGACCGGCTTTGCCGCCGGTGTGATGATCGCCGCCTCTGCCCTGCCGGTGGCGGGCAATGTCTTCATCCTGGCGCAGCACTATGGTGTTGCGCCGCAACGGGTTTCCACCGCGATCCTTTTGTCGACGGCAGCTTCGGTGCTGACGGTGACCGGGGTGATCGCGCTGATCAGCTAGGGGCGTTCCATGAAAACCATCTCTGAAAACCGGGCTTTCGGTGGCGTGCAAGGCGTATACACCCACGCCTCGACGACCTGCGCCTGTGACATGACCTTCGGGCTTTTCCTGCCCGCGCAGGCCGAAGAGGGACCAGTGCCGCTCTTGTGGTTCCTGTCCGGTCTGACCTGCACACATGAAAACGCGATGGTCAAAGCCGGCGCGCAACGCTGGGCGGCCGAGGCGGGCATCGCGATGGTGTTCCCCGACACCTCACCCCGGGGCGAGGGGGTGGCGAATGACCCTGACTTTGCCTTGGGCCAAGGCGCGGGCTTCTATGTGAACGCGACGCAAAAGCCCTGGGCCACGCATTTCCGGATGTGGGACTATGTGACAGACGAGCTTCCGCGCCTTCTCTTCAACGCCTTTCCGCTGGCCGAAGATGTGCAGGGAATCACGGGCCATTCCATGGGCGGTCACGGCGCGCTGACCATCGCGATGAGCTTTCCAGGCCGATTCCGATCGGTCTCGGCCTTCGCCCCGATCTGCAACCCTGTGGCGAGTGATTGGGGCCGCTTGCAATTCTCCGCCTATCTCGGCAAGGATGAATCGACGTGGTTTTCTCATGATGCCACACTTCTGACAAAGAAACGCGGCTTTGACGGGCCAATGTTGATTGATCAGGGAACGGCAGACCAATTCTTGGACAAGCTGCGCCCTGAAGCCCTGGCCGAAGCGATGGCTGTGACGCGTCAGGGGGGAACATTCCGGATGCAGAAGGGCTATGATCATAGTTACTTTTTTGTCTCTACCTTCATGGAAGACCACGTCGCGTTCCATGCCGCGGCTTTCGTGGGCTAACCCCCGCGCAACCGTTCTTGCCGCGCTTCTGGCGCTGATGCCTGCGGCCCCGGTGCTGGCGAATGCAACGGATGTGGTCCTTGAAGGCAGCTCGTCGTCGAAGCCCAGCGCTTCGTCCATGACAATCGCGAAAGAGGTTGTCGCCATCATGAACACGGCCCGGGCCAAGGCTGGGTGCGGGCCGCTCAAGATCAACTCCAAGCTGATGGCGGCGGCAAAGACCCACGCCACCAACATGGCCGAGAAGGACTTTTTCGGCCACGCCAACCGCGACGGCAGCAAGTTCTCCAAGCGGGTGAAGAAGCAGGGCTACAAGTACCGCATGGTGGCCGAAAACATCGCCGCCGGGCAGAAATCGGCGCGTGAGGCTGCCTTGTCCTGGTTGCAAAGCGCAGGGCACCGCAAGAACATCCTGAACTGCAAGCTCAAGGATACGGGCGTTGCCGTGGCCTATCAGGCGGATGACAAGCCGATGATGGGCAACAGCAAGCCGTACCACTACTACTGGGTGCAGGTGTTCGCCGCCCCATGACGCGCCCCATGACTCGCCAATGACTCGGCGGATCTTCATTGACGCTGACGCCTGCCCGGTGAAGGCCGAGGCGGAGCGGGTTGCCACGCGGCATGGGATCAGGATGGTGCTGGTGTCGAACGGTGGCATCCGGCCGTCTCAGAACCCGCTCGTCGAAAGCGTCTTTGTCTCTGCTGGCCCCGATGAGGCTGACAAGTGGATCGCCGAGGCTTGCGGGCCGGGCGATGTGGTGGTGACCGGTGACATCCCCCTGGCCGCGAAATGCGTGGCGGCGGGGGCGCGGGTGGTCAAGCACAATGGCGAAGAGCTGACCGCCGCGAATGTCGGCATGGCCCTGGCGACGCGGGACCTGATGAGCGATCTGCGGTCGGCTGATCCCTTCCGGCAGGGGGGTGGCAAGATGTTCTCCAAGGCGGATCGGAGCCGGTTTCTGGATGTGCTGGACCGCGTCCTGCGCTGACTGTCCCGGGCTGGGCAGATTCCGAAACCCGTTTGAAATCAATAGCCTGCCTGTAGCGTTCAGGGTCTGTTAAGCAACCCTGCGCGGGATGCCCAGAACGCGCGGGCTGGACCAAAAGCTCAGTTCCGGGTGGTGGGTGCGGGGGGTAAGAGGCCTGTCCCCTCTACCTGCCCAGGCCCCACGCAAGCGGCCAATCCGGGGGCGAAATCCCGCACTGGACGGCAACATCCGACTGCCCGCGCCCTGAACATGTCGCAGGCAGGACAGACGGCGCGGCGCGGGGGGCGTTCTCTGCGGGCATGGCACGGTCTCAGGCCCTGACGGGTATTCTTTTCGCCACTGGCGGCACGCTGATCTTTTCGGTCAATGACGTGTCGATCAAGTTCCTGTCCGGCGGCTATGCTCTGCATCAGGTGATCCTGATCCGCGCCTTCGTGGCGATGGCCTTCATCCTTGCGGTCATCCACTTTTCGGAACGGGGCTGGTCGCAGATCGGCACCAGCCGCCCGGGCACGCATCTGTTGCGGGTGCTGATCGTCATGGTGTCGAACGTCACCTTCTTTGTCGGCCTGGCCGCGATGCCCTTGGCCGATGCGGTGGCGGTGGCCTATGTCAGCCCCCTGGTCGTGACGCTGTTGTCCATCGTGGTCTTGGGGGAAAAGGTCGGCCCCAGGCGTTGGGCGGCGGTGATTGCGGGGATGGTCGGCGTCATCATCATGCTGCGACCGGGGGCCGGAGTCATCCAGCCAGCCGCGATCCTGGTGTTGATTTCGGCGGTCCTTTACGCCGCAGGCAACCTTCTGGCACGCAAGATGGGTGGCACGGAAAGCGCCATGACGCTGTCGTTCTATGTGCAATCGGGGTTCATCGTCATCAGCCTGGCCATGGGGCTTTGGGCGGGCGACGGGCACATGGCCTCGGACGACCCGCTGTGGGCCTTTCTTTTCCGGCCCTGGATCTGGCCGCCCTTGGCCGACTGGCCGATCTTCCTGGCCACCGGACTTTCGGTCGGCATTGGCGGGTTGATGGTGACGCAAGCCTATCGCACGGCCGAGGCCGGCCTGATCGCGCCCTTTGAATACGTGGGGATGCCGATGGCGATCCTGTGGGGGGTGATCGTCTTTGGCACCTTCCCAGATGCCACTGCCTGGGTCGGGATTGCGCTGATCTGTGGTGCCGGGCTTTATACCCTGTGGCGGGAAACGGTCAGGCGGCGCGGCCATGCAGGTTGAGGCGGTCATTTTCGACATCGGCAATGTGCTGGTGGGGTGGGACCCCGAGGCGTTCTTTGACCGCATGATCGGCCCTGACCGCCGTGCCCGCCTGTTTGCCGAGGTGGACCTGCACCAGATGAACGCCGCCGTGGATGCGGGCGCGCCATTGCGGGAAACGGTTCTGGCCTGCGCCGCGCGTCACCCGGAATGGGCCGCCGAAATCCGGCTGTGGCATGACCGCTGGTCCGACATGCTGACGCCGCGGATCGAGGGGTCAATCGCCCTGCTGCATGCCTTGCGAAAGGCGGGGGTGCCGGTCTTTGCGCTGACCAATTTCGGCCAGGACACGTTTGAGGTGGCGTGCGAGAGGCTGGAGTTTCTGGACAGCTTTGACCGGACCTATGTGTCGGGCCGCCTGGGCGTCATGAAGCCCGACCCGCGAATCTATGCCCTGGTCGAGGCGGATTGCGGCATTGCGCCAGCTGCGCTGCTGTTTGCCGATGACCGCGCGGAAAACATTGCGGCCGCAGCGGCGCGCGGCTGGCAGGTGCATCATTTCATGAACTGGGAAGACTGGGCCGCCTGTCTGGTGGCGGCAGGGTTGCTCAGCACAGCGGAGGCGGGGATATGAACGTGCAAACCATTGGCAAGGACGCCGAAAAGCTGTTGACCTGGGCCGGTCTTCTGGCCGCGCTTGAGGCGGGTCACCGCCTGCCCCGGGCCGAGATTGCCGATCTCTTGCTGTATCGCGGGGCGGATACTCTGCTGGACCGGGCGGCCTGGATAAGCGGGTTGGGGTCCTTGGTCAAGGTTGGCACCATCGTGCCGGGCAACGCGACGCGGGGCAAACCCACGGTCAACGGAATCGTCAATCTGTTCGATGACACGACGGGTGAGTTGGCCGCCCTGATCGACTTTCACCTGGTGACCAAGTGGAAGACGGCAGGCGACAGTCTGTTGTCGGCCAGCCGTCTGGCACGGAAGGACAGCCGCCGGTTCCTGCTGGTTGGTGCGGGCACCGTGGCGCGGTCGATGGTTGAGGCTTACCGTTCGATCTGGCCCGACGCGCAGTTCACGGTCTGGAGCCGCACACGCGCCACCGCCGAAGGCATGGGCCTGCCGGTGGCCGATGATCTTGAGGCGGCCGTCAAGGCGGCGGATGTGATCTGCACCGCCACCCTGACAACCGATCCGATCATCAAGGGTGACTGGCTGCAGCCCGGCCAGCATCTGGACCTGATCGGCGCCTATACCCCCGCCATGCGTGAGGTGGATGATGTGGCCATGGCCCGCGCGCGGGTCTTCGTCGATGCGCGGGCAACCACGGTGCATCACATCGGCGAGGTGATGGCCCCCATCGCCTCGGGCGCGATGACAGAGGCCGATGTGATCGCCGACTTCTACGACGACCCGGCGCTTTACGCCCGCCGGTCGGCTGACGAGATCACGATCGCCAAGAACGGCGGCGGTGCGCATCTGGACCTGATGACCGCGACCTACATTGCAGAGTGCTGCCGCCGCGCGGGATGACTGGCGGCTTGCCTCACCGTCGTGGAGGGCTGAAGGCCTTGCAGGATACCGTCAGAGGCCAGGCGTCGCCCGTTCGACAAATCGCGTGACACGCTCCGGTTCCACCGGGTTCCACCAGACCCCGCCGACCTTGAGCGACGATGCGACGATGACGCCATTGGTGCGCGACAGGATGGTCGCGACGTTGTCTTCGGTAACGCCCGATCCCACCAGCACCGGAAGATGCGTTGCGGCGGCGATTTCGTCAATCTCCTCGGCGCTGGCCGAATGGCCGGTGCGTTGGCCGGTCGCGATGACACAGTCAGCATCGAAGAACGCAAGGTCGCGGGTCAGTTCGGTGACGGAGCGGTCCGCGACGATGGCGTGGCTGCCGTGTTTCACATGGGCGTCGGCGAAGATGCGCACGTTCTCGGCCCGCAGGAGCGAGCGATACCGCAGCGCCTCGCCCGCGCGGCCTTCCATGAAGCCCTCGTTGGCGACATAGGCGTTGGCCCATTGGTTGACCCGGATGAAATCCGCCCCACCGGCGACCGCTGTGGCAATCGCTGGCAAAGGCGCGTTGGCCAGAACGTTGATGCCGACTGGCACGCCTGTGGCACGCCTGACGCGGTCGGTGACGACCGAGAGAAACGCAGGGGTTTCGGGGCCGATATCTTCGGGCTTGGAAAACGGGATGTCGCCGTGGTTTTCGACGATCAGCCCATGCATCCCGCCCGCGATCAACGCCTCGGCGTCGCGCAGGCAGGCGTCGTAAAGGCTGTCCATCGTCGCCCCCCGATAGCGGGGCGAGCCCGGAAAGGGCGGGCAATGGATCATCCCGATCAGGACTTTCTCGCGCCCGAAGATTTCGCCTATCGCGCCAGAGCTGCGGTTGGATATGGTTTGCATCGGAATGTCCTCAGGTGGAAAGCGGCGACAACATGCGCGCCTTCGTGATTGGCAATGTGGCACTGGATGAGGCCGTGACGGTGGACGACCTGCCCGCTTTCGGCGCGTCGATCCACGGGCAGGCGGGCCAGACCGATCTTGGCGGAAAGGGCGCGAACCAGGCGATCGTGCTGGGTAGGGCGGGGGTGCCTTGCCGGTTCTGTGCCGCCATCGGTGAAGACAGCCGCGCCGATGACATCCGTTTGCGGCTGGCCGCTGAACCGCTGGAGACGGACCTTGTGCGCATCGCGGGGGTCGCCAGTGATTTCTCGATCATCCTGCGGACCGCGTCGGGCGACAATGCCGTCATCAGCACCAATGCGGCGGCGTCGGGGCTGACGCCCGAGGACGCAAGCGCGACGCTTGCAGGTGCCAGGGCGGGCGATCTTCTGGTCCTGCAAGGCAACCTGTCAGCAGAGACTACAGCCGCCGCGGTGCGGCAGGCCCGGGCGAAGGCGATGCAGACTGTGCTCAACCCCTCGCCGTTGCGCCCGTTCTTCGGGGATCTCTGGCCGCTCGTGGACATGGCCTTCGTGAACGAAAGCGAAGCTGCTGCGCTGGGTGGCATTGATGCGCTTTTGGCTGCGGGCGTGCCGCAGGTCGTGCTGACACTTGGCGCGCAAGGCGCGCGGCTTGTTACGCAGAGCGGGAACACCCTTGTCCCGGCCGCGCCTTGCAAGGTTATGGACACCACCGGGGCAGGCGATTGCTTCCTGTCGACCGCCCTCGCCTCAGCCGCCCTGCGGGGCGTGCCGCTGGACCCGCGCGCCTTGCGCCATGCGGCGGCGGCGGCGGCGATCACCGTTTCCCGCCCTGGCACCGGGGCGGCCTTCCCGACCAAGGCCGAACTGGCGGAAATCCTGCGGCAGCCATAGCGGCCGTCATCCACGGTCATGCGCCAGCCAACCGAGGAGGTTCTTCCACAGCCGCCCATAGCCCTCCCACTGGCAGAACGCCGGTGACAGCCAGTGCGGCCCGATGTCCGAGGTCCAGGCCGCCGTGCGACCCTTGCCGTAGCCGCCCAGGACCAACAGCGGATGGCCGCCCTGATCTTCGGGGATGCGCGCCAGGACCTGCGCGCCATCCCGCACCTCGACCTCGTTGACGCCAAGGACAAAGGGCCAGGCACCGCCCAAGCCCGCCATGATCGGGTGATCGGGTTGCAGCACCTCGGCCACCGCGCCTTCGGGCATTTCCACGCGGTCGTCCCACGGGTGGCAGGTGACCGGCAAGACATCCTCAACCGGGGTCTTACGCCAGCGCGCCTTGCCGTCGATGCCCTGAAAGCTGAAATACCCGCCGACCATCAGAAGCCCGCCGCCACGTTCGACCCAGGCCTTGATCAGGCGCAGCCGGTTCGGCACGGTTTGCGAGCGCAGCCAGACCGCAGGCGGCAGCAGGAAGGAATTGGCGCCGATGTCCGACAGGATGATGACGTCATAGGCGTCCAGCCCCTCCATCTCGAAGGGGAACTTCTCGACCGCGTCATGCGCGGTCATGTAGGTCAGCTCAAACTCTGATCCCTTCAGCGCCGCAACCAGCGGCTCGGCCCCCAGATGGAAGGTCACGCTGCCGAACTGGTCGAAGCCCTTGTAATGGGTGGCCGACGAAACCCAGCTTTCGCCGACCAGAAGCACCTTGGTTGTCATGCCGCCCTCATGCAATGGACGCGTCGAACACGCGCCGCGGATTGGTTGTCATCAGCATATCACGCGAGGCCGCGTCCATCCCGTGCCGGGCCAGTCGCGGCAGGAAATGCCGTTGCACGAAGGCATAGCCGTTCCCGCCATAGCGCGTCAGCATCATCTTGATGAACACGTCCTGCGACAGGAGGACCCGGTCCAGATGCCCGGCGTCGGCCAACCGCAGGATCGCCCGGGCCACCTCGTCATCGCTTGGGCATTGCACCTGCTGGTCGGCGTAGAAGTAATCCATGCCGATCATGTCGAATTCGATGAACGCCCCGCGCTCGGCGATGGTGCGCTGGTAGTCCCAGTCGTCATGCGAGGGGTTCATGTGGCACAGGACGGTGTGATTGAGGTCCGCACCCTCGGCCTCCACGATGTCCAGCACACGGTGGCCAAGGCGAAACCAGCCGGGCAGATGCACCATGAGCGGCAGCTTGGTCCGCACCTGAGCCCGCGCAGCCCCACGCAGGGATTTCTCTTCCTCGGCGGTGAAGTCGGACGACACCCCGATTTCTCCGATCAGCCCGATCTTCGCGTCGGTTCCATCGGTGCCCTGCAATGCCTCGGCCACGATCTGGTCAGCGATGTCGTCCACCGAAAGGCGCGCCACCTCCTCGGGCATCGAGGACGCGAGGTAATACCCGGACCCCATCACGATGTTCAGCCCTGACTCCGCAGCGATGCGCCGCAGCTTGACCGGATCACGCCCGATCCCGCGACAGGTCGGGTCAACGATCGTGCGACCGCCCGCCTTGGCAAAGTCGGCAACCTCCTCGATGCACAGGTCCAACTCGTCCAGCGCGATGTTGTGCTTGTTCACGAAGGGGTCTTGCCGCAGCTCGGACAGGATCTCGATCCGCACCGGGCCGTCCACAAGATACCGGCGTGCGGGATCGGAAGGCGGGTGCCACCAGCAGGAACAGTCGTTCTGCAAATGCTCGTGCATCAGCGTCACGCCCAGGTCGACGCTGGGGATCGGGCCGTTCACGGTCATCACCAGACCGGACCCGATATGGGCTTCGGACAGTTCCGTCATTTGGGTTTCCTTCCAAGCCGCAAGCCGCCGCTGAAAAGCTTCGTGTTCATCCAGATGGCGGCAAGGATGATCGTCCCCGTCACGATCTGCGTGAAGAAGGGCGAGATGTGGACCAGGATCAGCCCGTTGCCGATGACGGCGATGGTCATGGTGCCAAGGACGGTGCCCAGCATGCTGGCCTTGCCGCCCATCAAGGAGGTGCCGCCAAGGACCACGGCGGCGATCACCTGCAGCTCGAACCCCACCGCCGCGTTCGAGGACCCCGACCCAAGCCGCGCCGCGATCAGGAGGCCCGCCATCGCACAGGCCACGCCCGAGACGATGTAGACGGACGCCACCGTCCACAGCGCGGGCATGCCCACCCGCCGCGCGGCCTCCATGTTGGACCCCACGGCCACTACCTGCCTCCCGTACCGCGTGCGCAGCATCACGACGAAGCCCAGGATCGCCACCAGGATCGAGATCAGCGCCGGGACCGGGAAGCCGCCAAGCGTGCCGCGACCAAGCCAGAAGAACCCGGGCACGTCCTTGATCGGGATCGAATAGCCCTCGGTCAGGTACAGCGCATAGCCGCGCAGGATCGATAGGCCCGCCAGTGTCACGATGAAGGCGGGGATGCCCTGATAGGCGATGAACCAGCCCTGGATGGCCCCAATTACCCCGCCGAGGACCAGCATCAGCACGACGACCAGCCACCAGTCCAGACCCGCCGCCAGCGCTATGGCGGCGACGGCGTTGACAAGGGCCACGGTGGAGCCGACCGACAGGTCGATCCCCGCCGTCGTTATGACCAGCGTCATCGCCACAGCCACGATCAGAACCGGAGCGGCCTGCCGGACGATGTTCAGAAGGTTGCCAGCGGTCAGGAATGTCGGCGTCAGCACGGCGAAAAGCAGCATGCAGGCCAGGAAGAACACGGCGATCGACAGGACCTGCGCGTTCTCGGCGACGAAATCCGCCAGCGGAGACCCCTTGGCGCGTTCGGAATAAGCGGACATCAGTGCGACCCCTTCCCGACGATCAGATCGACCAGCTCTTGCAGGTTCGTCTCGCCGATCCGGCGTTCGGCGACCTTGGTGCCTTCATACATCACCGCGATCCGGTCGCAGACGCGGAACAGATCCTGCAGACGGTGGGTGATCAGCACGACGCCCACACCCTTGGCCTTGACCCGGTTGATTAGCGCCAACACCGCCTCAACCTCGGCCACCGCAAGCGCTGAAGTCGGCTCGTCCATGATCAGGACCTTGGGCTGGAAACTGGCGGCCCGGGCGATGGCGATGGCCTGACGTTGGCCGCCCGACAGCTTTTCAACCTTGGCCGTCAGGCGCGGGATGCGGATTTCCAGCGCGTCCAGCATCTGCCGCCCCTCGGCCAACATCCGCTTTTGGTCCAGGAACGGGCCGCGCGTCAACTCGCGCCCGAGAAAGAGGTTGCCCACCACATCGACGTGGTCACAAAGGCTAAGGTCCTGGAAGACCATCTCGATAGCCCTCGCCCGCGCATCGGACGGCCCAGAGAACCGGACGGTTTCGCCGTTGACGCTGATTGTCCCGGCATCGGGAATGTAGGTGCCCGAGATCACCTTCGACAGGGTCGATTTGCCCGCCGCATTGTCGCCGATCAGGCCCAGGCATTCGCCCGGCATCACGTCCAGATCGACGCCCCGCAGCGCCTGATGCGACCCGAAGGTCAAGGTGATCCCCCGCAGCGATACCAACGGCACGGCGTGCGGAAGGGGGCGACCCCCTTCCGCTGCGGACGCTTCGGGATGAAGCGCCATGTCGGTCATTCGAACATCGACCGGAAGTCGTCGACGTTCGCCTTGGTGACGATGGTCACGGGAACCGAGATGTTCCGCTCGACCGTGCCGCCTTCGCTCAGCGTCTTCAGCGCGTCGACCGCAGCGCCACCCATCCCTGCGGGGTCCTGCTGAATGACGGCCTCGACATAACCTGCGTCGATACCCGCGACGGCCGAGGCGGTCAGGTCCCAGCCGAACACTTTGACGTCGGCCTGCCGCCCCTGGCTTTCCACGGCCGCGACCGCCCCCAGCAGGGCCGGTTCGCCCGTGGCATAGATCGCCGTCATGTCCGGGTTGGCGGTCATCAGGTTTTCGGCAGCCGCAAGTGCCGTATCCTGCACGTTCTGGCCGTCGACGGTTCCGGCGATGGTGACGCCTTCGACGCCGTTCAGAACGCCCGTAAACCCATCCATCCGCAGGTTCTGGATGAACGAGTTCAAGGCACCGACGACGCCCAGCTTGGCCCCACCGGCACCCTTGGCATATTCCACGAAATAGGCGCCAAGGTCGGCCCCGGCCTTGCCGTTGTCCACCCCGATCACCGCGGACTGCTTGCCATCCTCGGGCAGGATCGCGTCGATGGCGACGACCGGAATCCCCGCTGCCGCCGCCTGATCCACCGCCGGCATGATGCCATTGACGTCGATGGCCACGATGGCGATGCCGTCCACACCTTCCTGGATATAGGTCTCGATCGCAGAGTTCTGCGCGGCCGGGTCATTGTTGGCGTTGAAGATCACCAGCTCGACCCCGGCGGCATCCGCCGCCTTCTGCGCGCCTTCGTTCATCTGGTTGAAGAACAGCGCCTGCTGGTTGATCTGCACCAGCGCAAACTTCTTCTTGTCCTGCGCCATCCCCGGAACGGCCGTCAGGATAACGGCCGTGCCAAGCAGCACCCCAAGTCCCCGGCGCGAAAGGGCAGTCATTTTCATCGTGTTCATGGTCTTATCCCTATGTTGGACGTTGCAGTTCATGACCTGACCACCGGCGCAACGGAGTTCCGGCTGATCAGGGTGACAGGCATGATCTCCTCTGGCGGGAGCTTGGTCGGGTCGGTCCAGTCGGTATCCAGAAGCAAGGACAGGGCCCGGATCCCCAGGTCCCGGACCGGCTGGCGCACCGCTGTCACGGACGGTGCGAAAAGATGCAGCGGGCCGACATCGTCGAACCCGACAAGCGAAAGATCCTGTGGCACGCGAATGCCTTGGGCATTCAGCACCTCCAGGACACCGGTGGTGATCTCGTCTGAGGTCGCAAAGATGGCGCTGACGTCAAGCCGCGAGTCCAGCATGCGCTTGGCTGCCGACCGCCCAAACTCGATGGAATACTCGCCCTGGTAGCGCGGGGTGCGGGCCTCGCCCCCCCAGACCTCGGCCATGGCACGCTGGAAACCGTTGAAGCGCCGCGCGCCGCTGAGCATGGCGTCAACGCCGCCGATAAACAGCACCTCGCGGTGTCCAGCCTCAGCCAAGTGCCGCCCGGCCAGATAGCCGCCCTGTTCGTTGTCGCAGAAAAGCTTCGGGACGGACGTTCCCGCCACGTCTTCGTCAAGCACAACCACCTTGCTGCTGGCGTTGATCGCCGCAGCAAGAGAGCCGTCATCCGGGTGGTTGGTGACGAAGATCAAGCCATCCACCTGATTGCGGCGCACTGCCTGAAGGTAGGACAGTTCGCGCTCTCTCCGGTTCAGGGTCGCATGCAGGGTCAAGCCCAGACCGCGCCGGTCCGCCTCGGCCTCGACAGCCGCAACAAGGGTGCCAAAGAACGGGGTCGCGATGTCGGGGATGACCAGCCCGATGGTATCGGACCTGCCCCGGCTAAGCCTGCGGGCGTGCGGATTTGGCTGGTAGTTCAATTGATGGATCGCCGCCTCGACCGCGGTCCGCGTGCGGTCCGGCAAGTCAAGCGTGCCGTTCAGAAAGCGCGAGACGGTTGTCACCGACACCCCCGCCGCCTTCGCCACATCCCTGAGACTTGCCACTGACATGGGTCGATCCCGCCCAAGTGAATCGGTTTACTAAACCGCTTTACAAGATCAGCACACGGCAACCTTGCGAGTCAACCGCGTTGGTCCCATGGTCGGCAGGAAAGCGAAGGCCGGACCACCAGGCCGGCAGAACTGCTTGGAGAATGACATCTTCGACGCTTGACCATCCCCGTCGCTGCCGCCACCTTGGCCGCCCCGACCCGCCAGCCTGAATGGATGCTTCGCATGTCCGACCGCTTTGCCAGATACCCCAGCCTTGCCGGAAAGGTTGTCTACGTCACCGGCGGCGCCTCGGGCATCGGAGCCGAGATTGTCACCGCATTTGCCGATCAGGGCGCAAAGGTCGGCTTTGTCGATCTGGATGCCGAGGGCAGCGCGGCCCTTTGCGCGGTGCATCCGAACGTCACGCATGAGGTCTGCGACCTGCGCGACATTGCAAGCCTGCGCGCTGCGTTCGCGGCGCTGAGATCCCGGATCGGTCCGGCGGATGTGCTGGTGAACAACGCCGCCCGCGATGATCGCCATTCCTGGACCGATGTCACGCCCGAATACTGGGACGAACGGATGGACACCAACCTGCGGCATCAGTTCTTCGCCATGCAGGCGGTGGCGCCGGACATGATCGAACGCGGCGGCGGGTCGATCATCAACATGGGGTCGAACAGCTGGTTCGAGGCGGGCGGGGGTTTCCCGGCCTATGCCACTGCCAAGGCCGCCGTGCATGGCTTGACCCGCACGATGGCGCGGGACTTGGGAAAGCACCGCATCCGCGTCAATGCGGTGGTGCCCGGCTGGATCATGACCGAGCGGCAGAAGACGCTGTGGGCCAAACCGGAGGCCATCGCGGCACATCAGGCCAGGCAATGCCTGCCGGACCTGATCGATCCGGTCTATGTGGCAAGGATGGTCCTGTTCCTCGCCTCGGACGATGCCGCGATGTGCACGGCCAGCAGCTATATGGTCGAGGCGGGGTCGATCTGACGGTTCGGCCGTTCTGACCGCGACTGTTGTCGGCTTCGACCCTTACCCAGTGTGGGGACCGGCTTTCGGGCCCTCGGCGACAACGTGCGCGAGGGCCTGATGATCGCCGCTAGAAGCGATGCTCCATCGACAGGCTGAGTGCGGTATCCTTGCGGGGCCCGACGCGCGTAAGGTCTAGATCGGCGTTGTAGCGTACAAGGCCGTTGTCGGACTGGTGCTGCAGGCCAAGCCCCAGCGCCACACCGCATTCAGACCAGTCCTCGACCCCCGAGACGCTTTCGCAGGTCAGACCGGGCGCGACCGACACAAGCGACAGGGCGTCCGCCACAGGAAGGCCATCCAGCGGCAAGACGAATTCGGGCTGGAAGGTCAGGGTCGACAGAGTCACCTCGCCTGCATCGAGCTGGAATTCGCCCGTGCCGCCAAAGGCGGTGCCGGTCAGGTCCAGCGTGCCAAGCCAGGTGCGGCCGAAGGCCAGCGACAGGGCTGGCCGAAGCTCCCAGCCGTCCATCGGCAGAACACCGGCCAGGGTCGCCCCGGCCTGCAGGCTGCGGGTCCGGTAGTCGGATTGCAGCGACAGGATGCCGTTCGACAATTCCAGATCGTTCTGCCCTGCCGTGACGCTGGCAAACCCGCGCAGGAACAGGGTGTCGTTCAGTTGCTTCACGCCATAGGCGCCAAGCGACAGGCCCAGGGTCTGCAAGGGGCCGGTGAAGTCGCGGTCGATGTCGGCGTGGCCGACCTCCAGCCCCAGGAACCAGGCGGCCAGCGCTTTGTCCGACAGGCGACGCTCCCAAGCGAGCGTGGTGTCCAGCCGGGCCGAGGTTGTGCCCTCGGCGTCGCGGTTCACACTGAATTCACCCCAAAGGATACGGCGGCTGCCGTTGGCAAGGCCAGTCTCGGCCCCGAAGCTGCCCTTGGACGCAACGGTAAGCCCATCCGCTTGCAGTGTGCCTTGGAACGACAGCGCCCGGTCCACAGCTGGTGTGTCTGCCGTAAGCCGGTCCTGCGCCGCCTTGACCAGGTTCTCGGCCACGGCAATCCGGGCGCGAAGGTCGCGGGCGGCCTGGTCGACGATGATCTCGCGGATCAGGTCGGCGCTTTCCTCGAACTCGGTCTCGGCAGAGGCAGTGGTGACAACCAGCGGGGCCGAGGCGGCGTTGCCGTTGCCGAAGCTGTCCACGGCGACGCCAGATGCCAGTGACAGCGTGACGTCGGCGCCGGTTGGGGTGATCTGGGCCTGGTATACGGTCGGCCCGCCGGTCACCGTGCCGACCGTCGCGTTCTGCGCGGTCACGTCGCCCGCGTCAAAGCCGGTGACAGGCTCGGAGAAGGTGATGGTCAACGGGAAAGCGCTGGTCTGCAGGCCCGTCGGGGCCGAAAGCGCGACCGTCGGCCCCACCGCGTCGATCAGGATGCCGGCGGTGGACGGGGCATTGCGCAGCGTCGGGTCGATCGGGTTGCCTAACTCGTCAAATACCGCAACGCCGCCCGTATCAATTGACACGAGCGAGATTCCGTCCAGGTCCTGGTCCCCCGGCTGCACAACATACAAGTAGATCAACGTTGTCCTTTGGTTGTTGAGGTCTAACAAGGAAGTGGTCTGGTTTACAAGAACGGTCGAGCTTCCGATCTGAAGCTCAAGACGAATGTTGCTGCTACTCACAAGGCCGTCGAAGACAACCGCAAACTCCAAGCGCATGCCGGCGGTGTAGTTTCCGTCCGATGGAACCCTGATGGCGCTTACCTCAGCCCCGACGGTATCCACCAGAACGCCGGCGGCCGCGACACCATTCAGCGTCAGGTTAGCGTTGTTGCCTACCGCGTCGCGGATCACGCCGCCGTTCAAGTCCAGCGTGCCAAGCTGGACGCCGTCGGCATCATTTTCGCCGATTTGGACGGTGTGCCGGAAGGTCAACGCCGAGGTGCCCGATCCAGAGACGTAGTCGGCAAAGACCGCATCGCTGCCAATGGTCAGCCCCAGACGCGGGGAGCCGGTGACTGTCACCGCCTCGTTGAAGTTGACAGTGTAGGTTAGTCCGCTGCCCGTAATATATGTCCCGGGCGGCGCGAGCACGCTGGTCACGGTTGGGGCGGCGGCGTCTACCAGAAAGGTTACGGTATTTGAATCGATGGACCTGTTGCCCGCCGCATCGCGTGCAGCGGCTCTGGTTGTGTGCGACCCTTGCGCCAAGGGGAAGGGGACCGGAAAGGACCAGGAGCCGTTGGATTGCGCGGTCGTGGTGCCAGCAAGACTGCCATCAATACTGACCAGCACGTCCGCGTTGGCCTCGGCCGTTCCTGTAATGGTGGGCGTGGCCGTAGCGGAACCACCGTTCGAAGGGCTGGTGACGACGGGGGCGGGCGGTGCAATTGTGTCGACCGCGAAAGAGACGGTCGCTCTAGGGGAAGCGTTGCCGGCATCGTCCCGGGCCTCGGCTTGAATGAAGTGGCTTCCCTCAAGCAAAGGCGAATCAGGTGTGTACGTCCACGCACCGGATGCATCGACTGGAACAAGGATAAACGGCGATCCATCCACGAGGATCGCAACGTTCGCGCCCGGCTCTACCGTGCCGGCAAACACGATGTTGCCATTCGGAAACACCGAGGATGTCGGGCTAGTGATGACCGGGCGGGCTGGGGCGACGCGGTCGACTGTGTGCACGTCCCCGGTGTTGAAGCCCCCGGCGAGGGGGTTGTCGACGGTGTCGACAATTCCCGTGTTGCCGCTTAGCACCAAGATTCGCACGGTGCCTTCGCCACGGATCTGTTCAACCGTTACCGTGTAGACAGCACCGGACCCGCTGACAAACGCGACGAAGCCCCCGGCGCTGCCTGTCCCCAGAAAGGCGAAATCCGAACGATCGACGCCGGTGACGCTTTCGCTGAAGGTCACGGTATAGCTGACCGAGGTGGCCGTTGGACCGGGCGAGCCGTTCAGCGTGACGGACTGGACGGTGGGTGCGGGGCCGACGACGGTGAAGTCCACGATGGCATCGCCAGTTGCGGCCGGATAGAAGACCTCGACCTGGGCAGGGCCTTCATTCAGGGGCAATACTTGTTGATGAGACCAGTTGCCGCCCGCATCCGACGTGATACTCGCGGCGATCAACGGCCCGGTGGCGGTGTAGATCCGCAGTTCGATGTTGCTGCTCGGGTCGGCCGTGCCGGTAAAGAGCGGCGTGGTGTCGGTGATCCGCTCTGCGTCGGTGGGCGAGGTGATGGTCAGCGACTGGGCAGAGGCGGCCGTGGGGACGAGAAGTGCCAGCACAATGGCAATGTGGCGCAGAGGGCCAACGATCAGTGTCGTGTACCGGGAAAGTGGTTTGGCATACAGCACGTTAAGCCCCTTGGTTATTCTCGGCGCGAGCGTAGACGCAGCCGCCTTAGGGTCAATGGTCTCCAGCGTTAGTGACAAGCGTCACATTCGAATGTGGCTTGAGCGCCGCAGTTTTCAGGCGGGGAAGAGTGCCGAAGGGATGTGCGGGAATTTGGTCGGAGCGAGAGGATTCGAACCTCCGACCCCCTGCTCCCGAAGCAGGTGCGCTACCAGACTGCGCTACGCTCCGACCGTGGGACGCGGGTTAAACCGTCGCGCTGGGTTTGGCAAGGGCCAGCACCACGGGAATCAGGGCAATCAGGTCTGATCGCCGGGCCGTTCGAACCGCTTCAGCCAGCTTGAGATTCGCGGCTGGGTGCCGGTGTCCATGCGTGAGCGGCTTTCCAGCACCGGGCGGTTCTGGCTGACGGACGGGGTGCCCTCACGCAGGACGATGTAGATGCCGCTGGCGATGATCACCGCCGACCCGACAGCGGTGTAGAAATCCACGCTTTCGTCGAAGAACAGCCAGCCATAAAGCGCCGCCCAGATGATCTGGGAATACTGCATCGGCGCCACGATGACGGCGGGCGCGGTGCGGTAGGCGGCGATGATCCCCAGCGCGCCGAGCATGCCAAGGAACGCCATCACGGCGGTCAGCCCAAGATCGCCCACCGTCATCGGGACGTAGACGAAGGGCATCATCGCGCCCATCGCGAAGAAGGTCAGCACCATCGGATACAGCATCAGCACGACCGACCGTTCCCGTTGCCCGATCTTGCGGACGATGACGCTGGTCAGCGCCCCTGTCACCGCCGCCCCGATCGCCGCGAAATGGCCGATCGAGAAACCCTCTCCCCCGCCAGGGCGCAGCACAATCAGCACGCCCACCAGGCCCACCATCACCGCGACCCCGCGTCGGATGCCAACCTTTTCGCCCAGCATCGGGATGGCCATCAGCGTGATGAGAAGCGGCATGGCGAAGAAGATCGCATAACAGGTGGCAAGCGGCAGCTGCGAGAAGGCGAAGAAGCCCATCACCCCGGTCGCCACCGCCGCAACCGACCGCAGCGCCGACCACCAGGGATGCGCCGGGATCAGCGTCCCATCGCGCCGGTCGCCCATCAGCATCAGCGTGACCAGGGGAAAGCCCATCAGGCCGGAAAAGAACATGATCTGGAACGAGGTAAACGTCTCGCCCAGAAGTTTCACCACGACGTCATGCGTCGCGTAGGCACCAAAGGCGGCAAGCGACAGAAGCGCCCCGCGAAGGTTGGAATGCATGATGGTCAGCCTGCCTGAACCGCGATGAGGGAGGCGCGGATGTTTGCGTGTTCACCATCGCCCGGAATGCGGATGGCCACAAGGGCGGGACAGGCGGTCTTCGCCAATTTCCTCAGGTCTTGGTCCCGCGGTTCTGCCGGGCGACGATGAGCACGCCTGCTATGGCGATGACCCCCATGCCAAGGGCTGCCTGGGCGGTCATCGGCTCGTCAAAGAACAGCGCGCCAAAGAGGGCGGCCCAGGCGATTTGCGAATACTGGGTCGGCGCAACGATGACCGGGGCGGCGGCGCGATAAGCCGCGATCATCATCAGCGTGCCGGTAAAGCCTGCCAGCGTCAGCCCGGCGATTGCGGCCAAGTCGGCCGGGGGCATCGGGACATAGCGTCCGGGTAGCAGCAGGAAGGCCGAGAGCGTCTGGCCGAGGATGGGGTACAGAAGCATCGGCACATTCGCTTCGGCCCCGCCCGTCTTGCGGACGATAAGGTAGTGGACCGCCGCCAGCACTACGCCGCCGACAGCGGCGATGTGGCCGATGCCAAACTCCACCCGCCCAGGGTTCAGCGCGATGATCACGCCGACAAGTCCAATGACCACGGCCAAAGCGCCGATCAGGTCAACGCGGTCACCCAAGATCGGCCAAGCCAGCAGCGTCAGGATCAGCGGCAGCGTGAAGAAGATCGCATAGGCCTGCGCCAATGGCATGACGGTGAAGGCGTAGGTCACAAGCAAGCCATTGCCGATCAGCGCCACCGTGCGCACCGCCATCAGGCCCGGATAAACCGGCCGCAGCGAGACAGGGGCGGAAAGCCACAAAAGGCCGATCAGCGGCAGAGTGAAAAGACCGGCAAAGGCCACGATCTGCACCGGGCTGTAGGTGCCGCCCAGAAACTTGATCGTGGCATCAGCCAAGGAAAAAAGGCCGAAGCCCAGAAGCCCGCAAAGCACACCTTTCAAGGCAGGGGACATCACACGCTCCGGGCAGAGATGCCCGGGGCGCAGCGCCCCGGGGTGCGGGCCTTAAAGGCTTGCGTCCAGCGCCGCCAGAACCGCGTCGCCCATCTGGGTGGTGGTAACCGGCGTACCGCCATCGGGGCCCATCAGGTCAGCGGTCCGGACACCATCGGCCAAGACCTTCTCGACCGCCTTTTCCACCCGCGTCGCCTCGTCGCCCAGATCAAAGCTGTAGCGCAGGGCCATGGCGAAGGAGAGGATACAAGCGATCGGGTTGGCCTTGCCCTGCCCCGCGATGTCGGGGGCGGACCCATGCACGGGCTCATAAAGCGCCTTCGGGCGGCCATTCGCCATCGGCGCGCCAAGCGAGGCGGAGGGGAGCATCCCAAGCGACCCGGTCAGCATCGCGGCGCAGTCGGACAGCACGTCGCCAAACAGGTTGTCGGTGACGATCACGTCAAACTGCTTGGGCCAGCGGACCAGCTGCATGGCGCCATTGTCGGCATACATGTGGGATAGCTCGACATCCGGGTAGTCGCGGTCGTGCACTTCCTGCACCACCTCGCGCCAGAGGATGCCGGATTCCATCACATTGGCCTTCTCCATCGAGCAGACCTTGTTCGACCGCTTCCGCGCCAGCTCGAACGCCGATTTCGCGACGCGGGCGATTTCGGATTCGGTGTAGCGCTGGGTGTTGATGCCGACGCGTTCGTTGCCTTCCTTGAAGATGCCGCGCGGCTCACCAAAGTAGACGCCGGAGGTCAGTTCGCGGACGATGACGATGTCGAGGCCGGCGACGACCTCTTTCTTCAAGCTGGAGAAATCGGCCAGCGCGTCAAAGCATTGCGCGGGGCGGAGGTTGGAGAAAAGGTCCATCTCTTTTCGCAGGCGCAGAAGGCCGCGCTCCGGCTTCACGCTGAAATCCAGCTTGTCGTATTTCGGCCCGCCGACCGCGCCAAGCAGCACCGCATCCGCCGCTTGCGCCTTGGCCATCGTAGCGTCTGACAGCGGCACGCCATGCACGTCATAGGCAGCCCCGCCGACAAGGTCTTCGCTGACGTCGAAATGGACGCCGCGCTTGGTGCCCATCCAGGCGATGATCCGTTTCACCTCGGCCATGACTTCGGGGCCGATGCCGTCACCGGCGAGGATAAGAAGGGATGGGTTTGCCACGCGGATGCTCCTGCAGAAGTGTCGGGGTTCGCCTAGCCCTTCGGCCCGAAAACTTCAAGCGGGGAAGGCGGTGGCAAGGACATCCCACACCCGGCGCAGGCGGGGGGATTGGCGAAGCGCAGGGGCGGCGACCAGCCAGACCGGCAGGGCGGGCAGGGCAACAAGGCCGTCAATCCGCTCCAACGTGGGGTCGGCGTCGCCGATGTGGCAGAGAAGCCCGCCCAGCCCGCACCCGGCGCGGATCAGGTCCTGGTAGACCAGCGGATCATCGGTGCGGATGGGAAAGAAGCTGCGGCTGACGGTCATGCCCACGGCCGCCATGGCGCGGATGATCTGGGTCTCGCGGTCCTGCCCGATGAAATCCAGCCGCATCAGCGCCTCGGGGTTCTCCGGGCGGCCGTGGCGGTCAAGATAGGCGCGGGCGGCGTAAAGGCCCATGGGCATGTCAGCCAGCTTTTGCGCCACAAGGTCAAGCTGGGTAGGCCGGTACATGCGCAGGGCAAGGTCAGCCTCACCCAGCAAGAGGTTCTCGGTCGTGTCCGAGGGGACAAGGTCGATCTCGATCCCCGGCTCCTCTGCCCGAAGCCGCGCAAGGATCGGCGGCAGGATCGCGGAGGAGACGACACGGCTGGCGGTGATCCGCACCGTGCCCTCGATCCCCTTGGCACGGCCTGCGGCGGTCAGCGCCAGATCAGCCGCCGCCTGCCGCATCGCGCGGGCGGGGGGCAGAAGCGCCTGACCGGCCTCGGTCAGGGCCAGACCTTGAGCGTTGCGGGTGAAAAGCGGGACCTGCAACGCCGCCTCAGCCTGATGGATGTGGCGGCCAAGGGTGGGCTGGCTGATCCCGGTCGCGCGGGCGGCGGCGGAAAGCGACCCGGCCTCGGCCACGGCAAGGAAGGATCGGATCAGGGACCAGTCGAGCTTTTCCATTCACTCATGAATAGGCAATGCCCGCTTTCATGCAATTCCAAATCTTTTGCCGGTGGCCGATAGGATGGGGAAAGGAGACTTCATCATGGAAAACACGGCATTGGTTCTGGGCGCTTCCGGCGGGTTTGGTGGGCAAGTGGCCTTGGCGCTGCAAGCGGCGAGCTGGCACGTCACCCGCTACAGGCGCGGCACGGACATGGTGGCGGCGGCAAAGGGCGCGCGGCTGATCGTCAACGGGTTGAACCCGCCCGCTTATCACGACTGGGACCGGCTGATCCCCGAGATCACGGCGGAGGTCATCGCGGCCGGGCGGGCAAGCGGGGCGACAATCCTCGTGCCGGGGAATGTCTACCCCTACGGGATGGAGCCTGCGCCCTGGGGTCCCGATACCCCGCATCGCCCGGTCAGCCGCAAGGGCCGTATCCGGGCCACAATGGAGGCAAGCTACCGTCAGGCGGCCGAAACCGGCGGGCCGCGCTGCATTCTTCTGCGCGGCGGTGATTTCCTGCTGCCAGAAGCGCCGCAGATGCTGATGAACCGGATGATCCTGGCGAATGCGGCCAAGGGCAAGATCACCGCAATGGGCCCGGCAGATGTGCTGCACGCCTATGCCTACTTGCCCGATATGGCCCGCGCCGCCGTCGGGCTGGTGGCGCTGGGGAGCACACTGCCCGCCTATGCCGACATTCCCTTTGCGGGCCATGCTTTCACGATCAACGATTTGGCGGCGACGGTCGCGCGGCTGACCGGGCGCGAGATGCAGGTGACGCATTTCCCGCTGTGGTTCTTCACCCTTGTCAGCCCGTTCTGGGAGTTGGCGCGAGAGTTGCGGGAGATGCTGTATCTGAACCGCTTTCCCCACCAGCTCGACCCCGGCCCCCTGCAGCGCTGGCTGCCGGACTTTCGCGACACGCCGTTGGATGAGGTGATCCGCGCACATCTGGTGCGGCTGGGGTTGGCCTGAGCGCTGCACGGGTTTTGGCCGGACCGCTCGTCGATGACTGCGTCACTCCTCGCTGCGCGCCCTTCCGACGAGAAGACGAAGTGGGACGAGGAGGGGTCTGTGGCAGTCACGGCAGGGTTACGTCCACCCAAACCGGGAAATGGCGCGAGGCGGCGGTCAGGTCGGCGGCAAGGGGGTCATCAGGGCCGGGCCAGAGGACCCCAGACCCGGTGACGGTCAGCGCGCGGGAGGGCAGGACATAGTCCAGCCGCAACCCGCCGATGTCGTCATAAAGCACGGTGTCCAGCGCGGGGTCGCCGAGGTGCGCGGGCTCAACCCGGCCATGGCTGCCTTGCGGCTTTGGGTCCTGCAGACCGGGGTGCGACAGCAGCGCGCCGATCCCTTCGCGCAACCCATCGCCATCGGCGGGATCAAGGTTGCCATCGCCCAAAAGGATAAAGGGCGCCTCGGGTGGCGGCATCGACAGCGCGCCGTCCAGGAACAGGCGCCAGAAGGCTGCCTCATCATGGTTGCGCTTGCCGTTGCGGTCCTCTGGCCCATCAAAGACCGGGGGCGTGGCGTGCCAGGCGAGAATGTGGAGCGGCCCGGCATCGGTCAGGATCGGGACATCCCAGAACCCCGTTGTCGCCAGACGCTGCACCGCCATCAGCCCCGGGTCGCTGCCCTCAGGGATCAGCGCGCCGGGCAGGTCAGCCCAAAGAAACCCCGAAAAGTCGCGCGCAGCCGCCTCATCCACCGGCAGGCGCGACAGGACGGCCATCCCGGCGTGACCAGAGAAGAGACCAAAGCCCTGCGCATCGCGCGGATCACCCAGGCGGCCATTGCCATCCACGTCAAAGCCAGTCTGAAGCCCGGTGTTGGGCCGCAAGGCAAAGCGGTGCGGGTAGGGCGCGCCCCCAGCCGCCAACCGGTCAGCCAGCAGGCCCAGCGCCACCCCGCCCCGGTCATAATCTACCGCCGTGAGCAGGATCACATCGGCATCAAGTGCCAGTAATACCGATACCACGGCGGCAATCTGCGGCTCATCCGGCTTGGTCAGGTCTTGCACCAGAAGGCCGGGGCCGGTCAGGTCAAGCCCGACGTTCCAGGTGGCAATCCGCAACGGCTCAGCCCAGGCCGCGCCTGAAAACAAAAGCAGCGCGGCAAGCAGGCGGATCAGTTGTCGCGCCCCCGTTCGGCGCGGTCGGCGGCGGCGGCGGCCTCTTCCTCGGCAATCTTGCGGTCGCGCTTGGTGCGGATCATGTCGGCCACCCGCGCCATCGCCACACCGCGCATCAGAAGGCTGGCCGGCAGGAAGGCCCAGGCCGCCATCGTCCAGATCAGCGTCTGCGAGGAGGAGACGGTTGTCGTGGGCAATCCCGCGGTCAAGACCGCGATGGCCGTCGGCACTACGAAGGGCAGCAGGAACCCCACCGCGAGGTTGACGCGCGAATCACGCTCCAACCGGTCAACCACATCGCCGCCGGCGGTCGGTTCAAAGGTGGGCAGGTTGACCCAGACGTTGAACGCGCTTTTGGTCGAGGGCCAGCCCGCGATCTTCAGCACGATGACGAACACCGCCAGCGAAATGAGCGAGATGAGATAAGCCGTCCCCGCCGCCGTGCGCAGGCTTTGCACCTGATCGGCAGTGGCGGTGTCGGCCAGCATGAAGGTGGCCAGTCGGACCGGCGAATAGGGGAAGTCCAGCGCCTCACCGATCACCATGCCCAGCGCGTGAAACAGCTGCGACACGGTCGTCGGGTCATCGCGGTTCGCGACGATCACCGACAAAAACAGCACAATCGCCAGCAACATGAGGTAGCGGATGCGGTTGAACGGCGCGCCATCGCGAAACTCAACCAGGCTGGGATAGACGGCGTTGTATTCGACAAAGACCAGCGTCCCGGCGAAGAGCGCCATCAGGGCCACGATCTGTTTGGTATCTGTGCCAACGTCTGGCAGCACGACCGAGGGCAGCACGATCAGCACCATCACGAGGAAAGCCCGCACCGCCGCCCCGGTGGCCCGGTTCAGCCAGGTCCGCGCCGCGCCGTCGATGGACGAAACGATGCGAAATTGCAGCCGACCGGTGGTCAGCCCACGCATCTTGCTGCGAATGGAATCAATCCTGTCCAACACCGACCTGCCACGTCTGACTGCACTTCTTGCAGGCAGTTTAGCCAAAGCTTTGTGGCCATTTCAGGGTCAAACTGCGCTGACGGCACGGAAAGATGCCAAAGTCTGCACCGGAATGGCCCGGCAAAAGCCGGGCCTCAGGGGCTTAGGCCCAGGGACGCGTGGTGGCGGTCTTGGCCTCATAGGCGTCGATGGAGCTGGCTTTTTCCATCGTCAGACCGATGTCATCCAGCCCGTTCAGCAGGCAATGCTTCTTGAAGGCATCCACCTCGAACGCGAAGGTCTTGCCATCCGACGAGGTGACGGTCTGGCTTTCCAGATCCACCGTGACCCGGGCGTTTTCGCCCTTCCTCGCGTCATCCATCAGGTGATCGATTGCCTCTTGCGGCAGCACCACCGGCAGGATGCCGTTCTTGAAGCAGTTGTTGAAGAAGATGTCAGCGAATGAGGTGGAGATCACGCAGCGGATGCCGAAATCCAGCAGCGCCCAGGGCGCATGTTCGCGCGAGGAGCCGCAGCCGAAGTTGTCACCGGCGATGATGATCTGCGACTTGCGATAGGCGGGCTGGTTCAGCACGAATTCGGGAATCTCGGCCCCGTCTTGGGTGTAGCGCATCTCGTCAAACAGATTCTTGCCCAGGCCCGACCGTTCGATGGTCTTCAGGAACTGCTTGGGAATGATCATGTCAGTGTCGATGTTGACCAACGGCATGGGGGCAGCGATGCCGGTCAGGGTGGTGAAGGGTGTCATGGGCACGGTCCCTGCATAAGGAGTGGTCTTGCTTGGCAGATGCCCTAGCAAACCTGCGCCCCTGATCCAACCCCCCCGAACAGCAAAACGCCGAACAGCAAAACGCCGCACCCATCAGGCGCGGCGTTGCTGGTCAGTAGGTTTGTCAGACGCTCAGGCCTGCTTGCGACGGCGCGCCAAGGCGAGCGCCCCAAGGCCACCCAACAGCAACAGGCCACCGGCCGGAAGCGGTACTGCGGCCACGTCCACGCGCAAGACAAAGTCGTCGAAGTCGCGGTCACCCGACGCGATGTCGTCAAAGAGGACGTAGAACGAAGTATTGGTGATCTTCTTGTAGCCAATGGCGTAGTTGGCAGAGTTCGGTGCCGCGCCACCATTGTTCGTAATCACACCAACTGCGTTCGCGGGCCAGGACGTGCCAAATCTGAAGTCAATCAGCCCTGCCACCAACTGCTTGAAGGTACCGGACGACCCCACAGCGCTGGATTCGGTAAACCCGACCGGCCCGCCGGAGAAATTCACGTTTCCGGCCTCGGAGCCGAGATAAGTGAAAGTGACAAACGCCGCACTGTTGACCGACAAACCATTTGAAGTCGTCTTCAAGTCGCCTGAAATGAAATCGATCTTCTTTCCATCTAAGTCAGGCGTCAGGTCATACCCAGTGATGGTGTGGGTCTGCCCCGTTCCAGTGAACGAAAGGGTGGCCGCGTTGGCCGCCAGAGGGGCGAAAAGCAGCGCGGCCGCAAGAAGCAGGTTTTTCATATTTGGTTCCTCACAATTCAGACCCGGTGGCCGTCGTCCGGCCTAAACTCCGTTACCGAAACCTTAACTCAACAGGCCTCAAAAATCCAGTTTTTGGCAAGCTTGCCCGGTTTCCGCCCTGTTTGTGACGCATTTTGCAATCTAAGCGCGAAGGGTCCGAAAGCTGGTAACCCAGGGCGCGTCATCGCCTGTGACCAGTCCTCGGCTCGGCTGGCTTTTGTCTTTCCCAGCGCAACAAACCCAACGAATCAGTTCATCGTCTTGGGCCTGTCTGCCGCCTCATGGGCGACGCCGCCGATCCATGCCGTCGCCCGCGGAATCCTGGAATTCAAATCCGTCCGCGCAAGTTCAATCCGGCGTGCGGAAGGTCAGCGACGCCCAATCGGAATGCCAGACCGGCCCCGCGGCAGCATCGTCATTTGGCAAGGCGCGCAGATCGACGTTGTCGACCAGGTACTCCATCCCCGGCAGCACTGGGACGGTGACGCGCCCCTCGGCATCGGTGCGGTGCAGCGTGATCGTCACCGTGCCATCAGCAGCGGTCTGAAACAGCTCGACCTGCGCATCGGCGCGGGGGGCGCCGTCGAGGAGGAGGAGGAGCGGCATGCCAGAGGTGAGGTCGTCGGTGTAGGGGTTGGCCTCGGCCACAAACTCGATCTTCAGGCCCATGACGCGGTCTGCCCCGGCCCCTGCCCCGACCGCGATCAGGCTTTTGGCGTAGCGGCGATAGGTTTCGCGGAACCCCGTTTCGGGCAGACCGCGCGCGGCATGGTCTGCCAGCGCGGTGCGGAACTCCTTGTGGGCGACAAAGCGCTGGAACACGGCAAAGTCGCTGTAGGTCAGCTGCGTGTCCGTCGTCTCATGCACGACGATGGCCAGCCCCTCATCCCCAGCCGGCATGACAAGCGCCGGGTTGTCGCCCATCCGGCCTTCGACCGGGCGGGTGGAATCGCCCTGCACAACCTCAAACCGGGCGACCGAGTTCGGCAGATAGGACAGCGCCAACCCCTTCATTTCCGACCCGACGCGCAGCCGTACCTGCATCACATCTGCGAGAGCGATGGTGTAGTCATCCGGCGACAGCCAGAATTCATGCGCCTTTGCAGCGCCCGCGCTAAGTGCCATCGTCAGAACCGTCAGCAGAATCGGAAGCCGCATCTTGCCATCCCTCATGTCCCGTCTGGCCGCTAAGCTGGCCCTTTGCCTGGTCCTGTCAATGGCTGTGAGCTTTGGCATAACCCCATCCGCCAAAGCGCATGAGGTGCGCCCCGCCGTCACCGACGTCACGATCAGCGACACCACGGTTGAGATCATCCTGCGCGCGCCGATCGAACCGATCATCGCCGGGATGGACTTGGCGGGGCTGGAAGATACCAACCTCTCCCCCCTCGCGGACCGCTATGACGCCCTGCGCGCCGAAGGCCCCGCAGAACTTGAGGCCGCCTTGCGCGCCGCCTGGCCCGGTATCGCGTCCCGGATCACCCTGATGGCTGGAAACACCCGGCTGGAGCCAGAACTGACCGGCGTCACCATCCCCGAGGTTGGCGACATCACCCTGCCCCGCGACAGTGAGCTGCGCATCACCGCCGCCCTGCCCGCAGATGGCAGCCCGGTGCAGGTTGGCTGGGATGCAAGCTTTGGCTCTGTCGTCGTCCGCCAGATGGGCGGCGGCGCGGATGCCTATACTGCCATCTTGTCAGGTGGTGAGTTAAGCACCGCCCTGCCGCGCGAGGGCTTTGCCACCGAAGGCGCGTTGCCGGTCTTTGGCCGCTTCATCGTCTCGGGCTTTGAACACATCATCCCCAAGGGCCTGGACCATATCCTGTTCGTGCTGGGCCTCTTCTTCTTCTCACTGCGGATGGGGCCGCTTCTGGGGCAAGTCACAGCCTTCACCCTAGCCCACACCATCACGCTGGCGCTGGCCAGCCTGAAGATCGTGTCTGTACCGGCCGAGATCGTGGAGCCGCTGATCGCGGCCTCCATCGTCTATGTCGCGGTGGAGAATATCTTCGGCACCCGAAATGGCGGTGGCAAGGTGGGCCTTCTGCGCATCGCGGTGGTGTTCGGCTTCGGCCTTCTGCACGGGCTTGGCTTTGCGAGCGTGCTCAGTGATGTCGGCCTGCCCGAAGGGCGCTTTGCCATCAGCCTGATCGGATTCAACATCGGGGTGGAACTGGGCCAACTGGCCGTTATCGCTGCCGCCTTCGTACTGCTGGCGCTGCCCTTCGGCCGCAAGGATTGGTACCGCAGCGCCATCGCCGTCCCCGCCTCGGTCGTCATCGCAGGCATCGGCGCCTGGTGGACGTTCGAGCGGGTGTTTCTTTAAGAGGCCGGGCCGGGGTTCGCCCCCGGCCCGCTGAGACGGTCAGACCATCTCACCCATCATCGTGCGCACATCGGTCAGATGGCCGGTGATCGCCGCCGCAGCAGCCATGGCGGGCGACATCAGGTGTGTGCGGCCACCGCGGCCTTGGCGGCCTTCGAAGTTGCGGTTGCTGGTGGCAGCGCAACGCTCACCAGGGGCCAGCTGGTCGGGGTTCATCGCCAGGCACATCGAACAGCCCGCAAGCCGCCATTCAAAGCCTGCGTCGATGAAGATCTGCGCCAGACCCTCTTCTTCCGCCTGCGCGCGCACAAGGCCCGAGCCTGGGACAACCATCGCGCGGATGCCGTCCTTTTTCTTCTTGCCCTTCAAGATGGCCGCCGCCGCCCGCAGGTCTTCGATCCGGCCATTGGTGCAGCTGCCGATGAAGACCGTGTCGATGGCGATCTCGTTCAGCTTCTGGCCGGGCTTCAGGCCCATATAATCCAGCGCGCGCTGCACAGCCTCGACCTTGCCACCGGCAAAGTCAGAGGGGCTGGGGACGGTGCCGGTGATCGGCAGCACGTCTTCGGGGCTGGTGCCCCAGGTCACGACGGGGGCGATATCCTCGCCACGGATCGTCACGACCTTGTCGAAATGCGCACCTTCGTCGGTGTAAAGGGTCTTCCAGTAGGCCAGAGCTGCCTCCCACTTCGCCCCTTTCGGCGCGTGGGGGCGACCCATGCAATAGGCGAAGGTTTTCTCGTCCGGGGCGATGAGGCCGGCCCGTGCGCCACCTTCGATGGCCATGTTGCAGACGGTCATCCGGCCTTCCATGGAAAGCTCACGGATCGCTTGGCCACAGTATTCGATGACATAGCCGGTGCCGCCGGCGGTGCCGGTCTCACCAATGACGGACAGGGTGATGTCCTTAGCGGTGACACCTGGGCGAAGCGACCCGGTGATCTCCACCTTCATGTTCTTGGCCTTGCGCTGGATCAGCGTTTGCGTCGCCAGCACATGCTCAACCTCGGACGTGCCGATTCCATGGGCAAGGCTGCCAAAGGCGCCGTGGGTGGCGGTGTGGCTGTCACCACAGACGACCGTCATTCCGGGAAGGGTCCAGCCCTGTTCCGGCCCGACGATGTGGACGATACCTTGGCGGACGTCAGACACGGGGTAGTAGTTGATCCCGAAATCCTTGGCGTTCTTGTCGAGTGCTGCCACCTGAATGCGGCTGTCTTCGGTCATCGTCGCGGCATTGGCGCGGTCCAGCGTCGTCGGCACGTTATGGTCCGGCACGGCGATGGTCTTCTCCGGCGCGCGAACCTTACGGCCGGTCATCCGCAGACCTTCGAACGCCTGCGGGCTGGTCACTTCGTGAACGAGGTGGCGGTCGATGTACAGAAGGCAGGTGCCGTCATCGGCCTGATGGACGACATGGTCATCCCAGATCTTGTCATAAAGCGTGCGCGGAGCGGTCATGGCTCATCTCATCTGATTGGCGAAAGGGGGTACGGGGGACGCGGGGGCTGTGCGTCAGGCAAGTCGTGCAAGAACAGACCGGGTCAGCGCGGTGAACCGCCACGGCAGGCGGTCATGGTCGGCAATGTCGAAAAAGCGGATCATGTGGGGCGAAATACGCCTTTCGGTCCGCTCAATCAAGCGTCGTCAGAACGGCGCGCCTGTCGGCGCAAGCGTACCGCCTCTTCGTCGCATGCCGATCTTCTTCAAGCACGGAGCGACAGCCCGAGCCGGTTGGCCGGAACGGCCAGAGGCGAGATCAAAGGCTTGCAGCCGCGCATGCGCGGCTGCGCAATCAGGTTCCCGCTGGATGGGAGGGGCGTTCCGCTTCCAGAATATCGCCGGGCTGACAGTCCAGCACCGCGCAGATCGCGGCAAGCGTATCAAAGCGGATGCCCTTCACCTTGCCGGATTTCAGCAAGGACAGGTTCTGTTCCGTGATCCCGATCCGCTCGGCCAACTCGCGTGACCGCATCTTGCGCCGCGCCAGCATGACATCCAGCCGGACGACGATGGCAAGGTCTGTCCCCATCAGACAAACCCCTCATTCTCAAGCTTGACGCGGGCGGCTTCGCGCATGGCCCAGCCGATCACGGTCAAAAGCCCGGCGGCGATCAGAAACCCAAGCGTGCCGCTATCAAGACCCAGTTTAAGTGTCCGCTGGCCCGCGTTCCAGCTTAGGATCAGGGTCTGCAGCGTGGGGGTCAGGATGGTGAAGACCGCCACCAGGATCATGGCGCGACCGATGCCAAGAATCGTGTCGGCATTGCCTTGGCTTAACACCTCGCCCGTCCGGTATTGGTCAAAAAGCCGGGCCATGGCGCGCAGGGTGGCCACCATCGGCAGCACGGACACCAGCGTGACCGCCGCGACAAGGCCGGCCTGGCCACGGGTGACCAGGGTTTCCGCCGGCACCTCCGGCGCGCGGGCCAGAAGCGACGCAGGGTCCAGCACGCCCATGCCGGCATAGAAAAGCGCCAGCATTGGCAGGGCGGCGGACAGAACAAGCACTGTCCAGTAAAGCACGTCGGACAGTCGGGACAGGCGGGTCTGGTCTTGCATGGAAGCCTCTTTCCAAGATGATTATTTAATGTAAAACAATAAACTTTCGCTGTCAAAGGAGATTCTCCTTGAAACCCTTCCTGCCCTTCGCCCTGGCGCTTCTGGCCACGGCCTGCAGCGCCGTTGTCCCCTCGACCGCCGCACGGCTTGCCATTCTCGACCCGCTGACCGCCGACCCTGCGGCACTGGAACTGGTCATCCTCCTGCCCCCGGGGCTTTCCATCATTCCCGGTTCGGCCCGGCTGGCGTTTGGTGCGACGCGGGGGGCGGAAACCTTGTCCGGCAGCTTCACCCTGGAAGACCGGCCGTTGCCGCCCGGGATCAGCCCCCCATCGGGGGCAACGCCGCTTGCCCTTGCCTTGACGCCGGCCGATGCCAACCGGATGCGGGCGCTGCAGGAAGATATCGCCGTCTGGAAGCGCGAAGGCGGGGCGCGCGGCTCCCTCAGCCTTGGCCTTGGCGGCTGCGCCATCGGGGCGGGTCCCGCGCCATAGGCGGTGGGGACGGTCCTGATCCGCCTGGTCGACGGCGGGCCGTTTCTGCCCTTGATCCGCGAGGGGAAACTTGCCGATCTGCTTGGCCCCGATGTGCTGGCCGCCATCGAGCCTTGCAAAGGCGCAGAATAGGGCGTACCCGCCCGCCTTCGGTTGAGATTGCGGCCCACGGGTGGTAGGCTTGACCCCAAAGCCCGGCGCGGGGGTCCCTTGGTCCGCGTCTTCGTTGGAGGACCACGTCCTGTCGCATTCAGATCCTGCCACCGGCCTGCCGGTTGGCCCGCGTACCAAACCCGCCCCCGGCCAGGCCTCAAGCCCGGATGGCCACAGCGCTGATGAGCTTCTGGCGCTGGTGCTGAAGTCCGTCGACGACGACAAGGCCGAAGATATCATGCAGATCGACCTGCGCGGCCGGTCGGATGTTGCCGATTACATGGTCATCTGTTCGGGCCGGTCGTCGCGTCAGGTGGCGGCGATTTCGGAAAAGCTGGCGGACCGGCTGAAGCAGGACATGCACATCCTGGTGCGCATGGAAGGCAAGGAAACCGGCGACTGGGTGCTGATCGACGCGGGCGATGTGATCGTCCATGTCTTCCGCCCCGAAGTGCGCGATTTCTACCAGCTGGAAAAGATGTGGCTGCCTGCAGGCGCGGTCCCGGCGGCCGCCCGTAGCGCCGAGGGCTGATGCGTCTGCACCTTTGCGCTGTGGGCCGCCTGCGGGCAGGCCCGGAACGCGACCTGGTGGATGATTACCTGCAGCGTCTTGACCGGACCGGGCGGCCCCTTGGCCTTGGCCTGGCGACCGAGCATGAGGTTGAAGACAAGCGTGGCGGCGGCAAGGCGGCCGAAGGCCTGCTGCTGGCAAAGGTCGTGCCGGATGGTGCTGCCCTTTGCATCCTGGACGAACGTGGCCGTCAGCTGTCCAGCCCCGACTTCGCAGCATCCCTTGCCGCCTGGCGCGATGGCGGGCGGCAGGACGCGGCCTTTGTCATTGGCGGGGCAGATGGCGTGGACCCCGCCTTGCGCCAGCGGGCCGATCTTGTGCTGGGTCTGGGGCCGATGGTCTGGCCGCATATGCTGGTCAGGGTGATGCTGGCCGAGCAACTCTACCGTGCCGCAACGATCCTTGCCGGGTCACCCTATCACCGGGTGTAAGCTGCCCTACCGCGTCCGCGTCAGGGCAAAGATGCCCGATCCCACGATCAACGCCGCCCCGGCCCAGGTGGCGGCATCGGGACGCTCGCCAAACAGCGCGATGGCCAGGATCATCGCAAAGATCAGCCGGGTGTAACGGAACGGCGTGACGGATGAGACGTCGCCGGTCCGCATCGCATAGGTCAGCGCGTGATAGCCCAGCATCCCGAAGACCGTGCCGCCGGCCAGATAGGCCAGCCCCGGCGCATCCGGCCTCACCGCCCCGCCATTGACCACCGACAGCACCGCCCCCGCGCAGGCGAGCATGGCAAATCCCAAGGCCCCAAGCTGCCGGTTCGACAAGCCTTTCGGTGCCGCCCGCGTGGCAAGATCCCGCCCGGCAAAGCCCAGAAGACCCACCACCGCCAGCAGGGACAAGGCCGAGAAATCCCCCCCTGGCCGCAAGATCACCAGCACCCCGACAAACCCCACCGCCACCGCCAGCCACCGCTGCCAGCCCACCCGCTCCCCGAACACCAGCGCCGCCCCGGCGACCACGACCAGGGGCGTCGCCTGCAGAATGGCGGATGTGGTGGACAGCGCCGTCAGCGTGATTGCAAGGCCGTAGAACAGACGCCCCGTCACCTCGAACACCGACCGGATCAGCATGGGGCGCGACAGGAAAGCGGGAGGCAATACTGCCTCACCCATCCGGGCGGCCATCGCGGCAAACGTCACCATGCCCAGAAGCCCGATGGTCAAAAGGACCTGCCCAAGCGGCAAGGTCTGTGCTGCGGCCTTCACGAACACATCTTCAACCGCGAAGCCCGCCATCGAGGCGGTCATGAACGCCGCCCCGCGCTGATTGTCGGTCAGGGTCAGACTGGTCATCACGGCCTCGGGTCAGCGCAATCTGCGCAGGGGAATAAGGGCGACCTGCGCCCCGCCTGACAGGCCGGGCGCAAGTCTATTCGAAAAGATTTGCAAATTCCTTCGATGGAATTTGAGGCCGCTAGATCAGCCCGGCGTGCACCATTGCCGACTTGATCTTGGCCTTCGTGCCATCGGTCAGACCCACCAGCGGCAGGCGGACCTCTTCGCTGCACAGACCCAGAAGCGACAGGCCGTACTTTGCCCCGACCAAGCCCGGCTCGATGAAGATCGCCTCATGCAGGGGCATCAGGCGGTCCTGATACTCCAGCGCCTTGGCGTAATCGCCGCGCAAGGTGGCTTCCTGGAACTCGGCGCACAGGCGCGGGGCGACGTTGGCGGTGACAGAGATGCACCCCACCCCGCCATGCGCGTTGAAGCCAAGCGCGGTCGCGTCTTCCCCCGAAAGCTGGATGAAATCGGCCCCGCAAGAGGCGCGCTGCTGGCTGACACGCTCGATTTTGCCGGTGGCATCCTTGACGCCGATGATCCGGGGCAGCTTGGCCAGCGTGCCCATGGTTTCGGGTGACATGTCCACAACCGACCGGCCGGGGATGTTGTAGATGACGATCGGCAGCTGGCAGCAATCATGCAGCGCGGTGTAATGCGCGATCAGCCCGGCTTGGGTGGGCTTGTTGTAATAGGGTGTGACGACCAGCGCAGCCGTGGCCCCGACCGCTTCGGCATGCCGCATCAGGCTGATGCCTTCGACGGTGTTGTTCGACCCGGCCCCGGCGATCACCGGCACCCGGCCTGCAGCGGCGGCGACCACCTCTTCGATCACCTGCTGGTGTTCGGCATGGCTGAGGGTCGGGCTTTCCCCGGTCGTGCCCACCGGAACAAGGCCATGGCTGCCTTCGGCGATGTGCCACTCCACCAGGTGTTTCAGCGTCGCAAGATCCAGCTCGCCGTTCTTGAATGGCGTCACCAGGGCAGGAAGGGACCCTCTGATCATGACGCTTCTCCTTTTGTGTGGGGCGGGACTGCCCGGCAAATGCGCTGACGTCTTAGCTTGCGCACGGTGCAAAGCCAAGAGTTGCCGCTAACGCAGTCGTGGGTTGTGGCCCCGCGGTGGCTGGGGCAGATTCGGCAGCATGACAGGCACAAGATCACTGACCCGGGCGCTTTTCGTGGCCCTCACCCTGCACGCTGCCCCCTTGGCGGCTGACACCGCGCAAGCGATGCGCACCGCGATGGAGGTTGCCCGCAGCGGCGACTGGGAGGGCGCGCTGTCCGTCGCCCCGTCAGGCGTGGGGCGTGACATCATCGACTGGCAGCGCCTGCGCGCAGGCGAGGGCCGCCTTGGCGATTATGAGGATTTCCTGCAGCGCCGCCCCGATTGGCCGGGGCTGACCCTTCTGCGGCAAGAGGGTGAGACGGCGGTTGCCCGGTCTGATGATCCGGCCCGCGTCTTGCGCTGGTTCGCAGCCAGCCCGGCCCAGACCGGCGTCGGGGCCGTGGCCCATGTCCGCGCCCTTCTGGCCGAAAACCGCGCCGCCGAGGCAGAGACCGAGGCGATGCGCGCCTGGGCCGAGCTTTCCTTCACGCCCGAGGAAGAGGCTGCCCTTTCCGCCCTTGCGCCCGACGCGGTTGGCTATGTGCATGAGTTGCGGCTTGAAACGCTGCTTTGGGATGGAAGGGTGAATGAGGCCACCCGGATGCTGGACCGCGTGCCCGAAGACGTGCGCGCGCTCGCCCGCGCCCGGATTGCGCTGCAGAACGAAGAAAAGGGTGTCACCGCGCTGATCGACGCCGTGCCAAAGACCCGTGCGGATGACCCAGGGCTGGCCTTTGACCGCTTCATCTGGCGGATGAAGCGCGATCTTTATGACGAAGCGCTGCCGCTGATCCTTGAACGCTCTGCCAGCGCCGAGGCGTTGGGCCGGCCCGAGGCCTGGGGCCAGCGTCGCGCCATCCTGACGCGCTGGCTGATGCGCCAGGGCCGCCCGGCTGAGGCTTACCGCGTGGCCGCGAACCACCACATGACTGCTGGTGCCGACTATGCCGATCTTGAGTTTTTGTCGGGCTTCATCGCGCTGCGCCGGCTGAATGACCCCGCCACCGCCAAGGGCCATTTCGAACGGCTGCTGGCCGGCGTCTCAACCCCGATCAGCCTGGCGCGCGGCCATTACTGGCTGGCCCGCGCGATTGAGGCGTCGGGTGCCGACGCCACCGCAAGCTACCGGGAAGCAGCCCAGCACCAGACCGCCTACTACGGCCTGCTGGCTGCCGAACGGCTGGGGCTGACGCTGGACGCGGGCCTGCTGGAGACCAAGCGTGCGCCGGACTGGAAAGCAGCGGGTTTCGCCCAGTCTTCGGTGCTGGACGCCTCACGCCTGATGTTGCAGGTGGGTGACCTGCCACAGGCGCGGCGCTTCCTTCTGCATCTGGCCGAAAGTCAGGATGCCACGGGTCTGGCGCAGATGGCCGACATGGTGACGGACTGGAACCAGCCGAACCTTGCCGTCCTGCTGGGCAAGGCCGCCGCCGAACGCGGTATCATCCTGCCCACCGCTTATTACCCGGTGCCGGAATTCGTGCCGGACGGGTTAAGCGTCAGCCGCGCGCTGGCGCTGGCCATCGCCCGGCGGGAAAGCGAATTTGACCCCGCCGCCCGGTCCACCGCCGATGCGCGCGGGCTGATGCAGGTCTTGCCCGGCACCGCCAAGCTGATGGCCACCAAACTGGGCGTCCCGCATGAGGCCAGCAAGCTGACCAGCGATCCCGCCCATAACGTCAAGATGGGGGCGGCCTACCTGGCCGAGATGGTTGGCGAATTCGGCCCCTCGATCGCGCTGGTCGCCTCAGGCTACAACGCCGGCCCCGGCCGCCCCCGCCGCTGGATCGAAGAGTTCGGCGACCCCCGTCGCCCGGATGTGGATGTGGTCGACTGGGTGGAATCGATTCCCTTCGGCGAGACCCGCACCTATGTGATGCGCGTCGTCGAAGGCGTGGTGATCTACCGGGCCAAGCTGAACGGCACGCCCGGCCCGGTGCGGATCACGGATGAGCTGAAGGGGTGAAGCGGATCAGAAAACAGTCCAGTGGACTGTTTTCCCGCTGAACGCCCAAGCACGCCTGCGAGGGCCGGATCAATCCTTCTGCTCCTGCTCCAGTTGCGACAGGCGGACCTGACGCAGCGCCTCGACCAGAAGGGCGGTGAGAAGGCCAAAGCTGAGGAACCCGTTCACCGCCGCCATCACCGCCATGATCCGCCATTCGGGTGGCGGCAGAACATCGCCCAGCCCCAAAGTGGAAAACGCAACAAGCGTGAAATAGACCGCCTCTTCCAGCGTCGCAAAGGCACCCAGACCTCGCAGCGCGAAGGCCCAGATCCACACCCCCGTTGTGATGACCGCCAGCACCCAGATGCCGACCCCCACCAGCATCAGCAAAAGCTTTGACCGCTGCGGCGGCTTGATCAGCCAGGGGTGCGCGCGGCGGAACGCCACCTCAAGCCCCAGCGCGGCCATCGCCATCACCAGCACGTTGACCAATAGAAGCCCCGTTCCCAAGGCAATCTGAACCAGCATGGCAACCCTTCTGGACTATGCGCGTCCCAGACCTTATCTGACACCGATCATGGTGGCAAAATCTGATCCCAACTCCAAACTCATCGCCGAAAACCGGCGCGCGCGTTTCGATTATCATATCGAAAGCGATCTTGAGGCTGGCATCATGCTTTTGGGCTCGGAAGTCAAAAGCCTGCGGCAGGGCGGGTCGAACATCGCCGAAAGCTATGCCAGCGTTGAGGGCGGAGAGCTTTGGCTGATCAACGGCTACATCGCGCCCTATCTGCCTGCCAAGACCTGGGGCCATGACGAGCGCCGCCGCCGCAAGCTCTTGGTTTCGCGCAAGGAATTGTCGCGCCTGTGGAACGCCGTGGGCCGCGAAGGCATGACCATCGTGCCGATCAAGATGTATTTCAACGACAAGGGTGTCGTGAAGCTGAAGATCGGCATCGCCAAGGGCAAGAAGCAGGCCGACAAGCGCGAAACCTCGGCCAAGCGCGACTGGGACCGCCAGAAAGCCCGCATCATGAAGCAGAACCACCAGGGCTGACCCCCACCATATCCAGACATTTCTTGCCCGACACCCCCATATCTGGCATGGTTAACGCTACCGGACAGCAAGTCCGGGGCAAAAGCCGGGTCAGGGAACTGAACCCGGCGCAGAGGGAACAGGTGTTGTAATGGGTATGGAACTGATCATTCAGATCATCGCGGGTCTGGTCGGCGGCAACGCGGCCGGGGCCGGGATGAAGGGCCTCAGCCTTGGCACGGCGGGCAATTCCGTCGCAGGTGCGGTCGGTGGCGGCCTTGGCGGGCTTTTGATGGGCATGCTGGGCGGTGACGCCGGGGCTGCAGCCGGTGCGGTGGCAAACCTCGACTTCGGGGCCATCATCCAGTCGGTCGCTGGTGGCGGTGTCGGCGGTGCGGTGCTGACGGCCATCATCGGCATGGTGAAAAAGGCGCTGGTCAAGTAACGACCCGGAACTCCCGGGGCGCGGGGGACCTTCCCGCGCCTCGAACCTTGTGCTTTGGCCGCAGTTGGGCGCGCTTGCGTCCGCCCGCCGCCCACGGCTATACCCCGGTGATCCCGGGAGGCCCGACATGACCCCATCGCCGCAGGATGACCCCAAGACGCTGGTCTCGACCGACTGGCTGGCGCGCCATTTGCGCGACCCAGACCTGCGCATCCTTGATGCCAGCTGGTATCTTCCCGACGCGGGCCGCAACGCACGGGCAGAGTATGACGCCGCCCACATCCCCGGCGCGCGGTTCTTCGACATTGACGAGATTTCCGACCAACGCTCCACCCTGCCCCACATGGCCCCACCGCCGGAAAAGTTCATCAGCCGGATGCGCGCGATGGGCGTGGGCGACGGGCATCAGGTCGTGGTCTATGACGGCGCGGGGATCTTCAGCGCCGCCCGCGTCTGGTGGACCTTCCGGCTGATGGGCAAGATGGATGTGGCCGTGCTGGACGGCGGTTTCCCGAAATGGCGGGCCGAGGGCCGCGAGATCGAGGATATGCCCCCCATCGTCCGCGACCGCCACATGACCGTCAGCCGCCAGAACCAGATGGTGAAGGACGTGACGCAAGTCGCCCATTCCGCCAAACTGGGTGAGGCTGAGATCATCGATGCCCGCTCTGCCCCCCGCTTTCGCGGTGAGGTGGCCGAACCCCGGCCCGGCCTGCGCGCGGGCCATATCCCGGGGTCGAAGAACCTGCCTTACGCCGATCTTCTGAACCCCGACGGCACGATGAAGGCCCCGCCCGCGCTGAAAGCCGCGTTCGAAGCCGCCGGGGTCGATCTGAAGAAGCCAGCCATCACCAGCTGCGGGTCCGGCGTGACGGCCGCTATCCTGTCGCTGGCCCTGGAACGGATCGGCCACCGCAACCATGCGCTCTATGACGGCTCCTGGGCCGAATGGGGCATGTACGATGACCTGCGCGTCGCCACCGGACCATAAGCCGGGGGCACAACGCCAGCCATGACTGCGCCTCCCCTCCCCCTCGTGGGGAGGGGATGGGGGTGGGGGGCCCCGCTGGAAGTGCTCTTTCGCCACGCCCCCCACCCCAGCCCTCCCCCACCAAGGGGGGAGGGAGCCGCCCCTTCCCGATGTCCTGTTCCTTGACCCGAGGCCCTGATGCTTGAAACCCTGAACCCCCAGCCGCAGGACAAGATCCTGCAACTCATCGCCATGTACCGCGATGACCCACGGGCGACGAAGATCGACCTTGGCGTCGGCGTCTACAAGGACGCGACCGGCCTGACTCCGGTCATGCGCGCGGTGAAGGCGGCCGAGAAAAAGCTTTGGGAGGTTGAGACGACCAAGACCTACACCGGTCTGGCGGGTGAGCCTGCCTATAACGCCGCGATGGTGACGATGATCCTGGGCGACGGCTTTTCCGACCGCGCGGCATCGGTGGCCACCCCCGGCGGCACGGGTGCGATCCGGCAGGCGCTGGAGCTGATCAAGCTCTCCAACCCCAAGGCACGCGTCTGGCTGTCGGCGCCGACCTGGCCCAACCATCCCTCGATCATCAAATACCTCGGCATGCCGATGGCCGAATATCGGTATTTCGACGTGGCAACCTCGGGCATCGACTTTGCTGGGCTGATGGCTGACCTTGAAGGCGTGGCCGCTGGCGATGCGGTCCTTCTCCACGGCTGCTGCCACAACCCAACGGGTGCCAACCTTGACGCGGGCCAGTGGGATCAGGTGATCGCCCTGCTGCAGCGCAAGGGGGCGGTGCCCTTTGTCGACCTGGCCTATCAAGGCTTTGGCGACGGGCTGGACGAAGACGCCGAGGCCACCCGCAAGATCGCGGCGGCTTTCCCTGAGGTGCTGATCGCCGCCTCATGCTCGAAGAACTTCGGCATCTACCGTGAGCGGACGGGCATCCTGATCGCCCTCACCTCACCCGACCGCAAGGCCGTGGTGCAGGGGAACCTCAACTTCCTGAACCGGCAGAACTACAGCTTTCCGCCCGACCACGGCGCGCGGCTGGTGACGATGATCCTGGAGGACGCCGCCCTGACGGCGGAGTGGAAGCAGGAGCTGGAAGAGGTCCGCCAGAACATGCTGACCCTGCGCCAGACCCTTGCCGATGAGCTGCGCCGCGCCACCAACTCCGACCGGTTCGATTTCGTGGCCCACCACCGCGGCATGTTCAGCCGCCTTGGCCTGAGCGAGGCGCAAGTGGCCCGCCTGCGCGAGGAGCATGGCATCTACATGGTCGGCGACAGCCGGATCAACATCGCCGGGCTGAACGCGCGCACCGTGCCGATCCTTGCCGCGGCGATTGCCGGGGTGATCTGACCACAGATGCTCGCCGTCGCGCTTTCCCTTGCGGCGGCAGCCACCTTTGCGCTGTCGGCGATGCAGATCGACAGCGTCACCGGGCGGGTCAGCGCGCTGCAGCTGGCGCGCTGGCAGATGGTGCTGGCGTTCCTCATGACCGCCGCCGCCTCGCTGGTGCTGGGCGGCTGGCGGACGATCGGGGTGGATCAGTTCCTGTGGCTGGCAGGGTCATCCGCTGCGGGGATCATGCTGGCGACCACAACCTATGTCGCGACGATCCAGCTTCTGGGGCCAAGGCTGAATGCGCTGGTCTTCACCCTGTCGGCACCCTTCGCGCTGGTCCTGGGCTATAGCTTTCGGGACGAGACGGTAAACCTGACCCAAGGCGCAGGCGTCGGGCTGATCCTGGCCGGGATCGTGCTGGCGATCCTTGGCCCCGGCGGACGTGAGGGGATGCGCGGGCCGAAGGCGCTGGGTCTTGGCCTGACCCTTGGCACGATCACCGCGCTGGGGCAGGCGACCGGTAGCCTTCTTGCCCGTCCGGCAATGCTTGCGGGGGCGGAACCCTTCACAGCCATGGCAATTCGCTCGGGCTTGGGGGCACTTTTCTTCATCAGCCTTCTAGCGATCCCCGCGCTGCGCCCTGCGGCGCGGCCCTTGGCAAAGGACACCCGCCGGATCGGTGCCTCGGCGTTTTCGGGCATCTTCCTTGGCATGTCGCTTTTGATGGCGGCGCTGGCGGTGGGCGATGTGGGGATCGTCACCACCCTCAGCGCCACGACGCCCATTCTGATCCTGCCGATGGTCTGGTTCGTCACCCGCCGCGCCCCGGGACCCACCGCCTGGGCCGGAGCGGCTCTGGCCGTCCTTGGCACCGCGCTGATCACCGCCGCCAGCCCTTAGCGACTGGCCCGCCACGCCGCCAGCAGCCCCGCCACGGCAATCGCGCCCATGCCGGCAAAGCCAAGCGCATCGGGGATCTGCGCGAAGACCAGCCAGCCCAGCACCGTGGCAAAGGCGATGTGGAGGTAGTTGACCGGGGCCAGCGTCGCCGGCGGCGCCTCGCGGTAGGCGCTGGTGAACATCAGGTGCGCCACCGTCGCCAAGGCCCCCAGCGCCACCATCAGCCCGATGTCCTGCATCCCCGGCACCGGCCCCAGGCCCCACCACGCGCCCAGGCCCACGGCCAGCACCAGAAACACCCCCGCCCCGGCCAGCGCGGTGTGAAACACAAGCGCCATCGTGGTTTCGGTGCGCAACAGCACCCGCGTCAGCAAATGATAGGCCGTCGCCAGCACCGCATTCATCAGCGCCAGCGTCACGCCCAGCGGGTCAAGCCCGCTGCCTGGTCGCGCGATCAGGAGCACCCCGGCAAAGCCCAGCGCCGCCCCGATCCAGCCCCATGCACTCACCCTCTCGCCCAGCAAAGGCCCAGAGGCGAGCATCACGAGGACCGGCGTGATGTAGATGATCGCCACCGTCTCAGCCACCGGCATGACCCGCATCGCCAGCAGCATCAGGATCGAAGCCACCGCCAGACACAGCCCCCGCAGGACCACCAGCCCCGTCCGCCGCGTCTGCCACAGCGCGGTGCGGTGCCGCGGCCACATCACCGCCGTCACGATGGCAAGGTTCACGGCATAGCGCGCGGCCAGGATCAGCGGGATCGCGTACAGCGTGGCCAGATGCTTGCCCAGCGTATCGGCCAGCGCGAACATAAACGTCGCCCCCATCACCAGCGCTACACCACGCAACGGGCTGCCTTCACGCTCCATCCTGATCCTCCGCTTCTGCGCGAACCTACCCGCCGCTGCCAGTGCCCGACAGCCCCAAACGAACGGCCCAAAAACGAACGGTCCAAAAACGAACGGTCCGTGGGGGGAGGACCCACGGACCGCTGCCGTTTTGCCAAAGGGGGGAGGAGGTCCCTTGGGCAGTACCGGGGGCCACACCGGGCCCCCGGGCCATTCCTTACATGTTGTAGGCGCGCTCGCCGTGTTCGGCGACGTCCAGACCCTCACGTTCGATCTCTTCCTTGACGCGCAGACCCATGGTCAGGTCGACAAGCTTGAAGAGGATGAACGATCCGATACCGGAGAAGGCGATGGTGAAGAGAACCGCCTTGATCTGCGCCGTCAGCATGAAGCCCATGTCATAGGCGCCCACCTGCAGCGTTCCGGGAACCGAGGTGTAGTCGGGGATACCCGCCCCACCCAGCGCCGGATTGACCAGGATGCCGGTCGCGATGGCACCGATGATCCCGCCAAGGCCGTGGATGCCGAACACGTCAAGGCTGTCGTCCAGCTGGAACATGTTCTTGACGTACGCCACGAAGAAGAAGCAGGCGACACCGGCGAAGAGGCCAAGGCACAGCGCGCCCATCGGCCCGGCAAAGCCTGCCGCCGGGGTCACCGCGACCAGACCGGTCACCACGCCCGACACCAGACCCAGCAGGGACGGACGGCCCTTCAGCATCCATTCGGCGAACATCCAGGCCACACCGGCACCGGCCGTTGCGACAAAGGTGTTCACGATGGCCAGAGAGGTGATGGAGTTCGCTTCAAGGTTGGACCCGGCGTTGAAACCGAACCAGCCGACCCAGAGCAGCGCGCCACCGATCATCGTCATGGTCAGCGAATGCGGCGCCATGGATTCCTTGCCATAGCCGATGCGCTTGCCCAGCATGATGCAGCCGACAAGGCCCGCGATCCCGGCGTTGATGTGAACGACCGTGCCGCCGGCAAAGTCTAGGGCACCCCAGTTCCACAGCAGGCCGTTCGCGGCCAGATTGGCAGCAGCGGCTTCGGCACCAGCGGTATCGCCAGCAGCCTCGGCGATCAGCTTCAGCGTCTGCTGTTCGGCCAGGAAGTCCGGACCACCCCACCACCAGACCATATGGGCCATCGGGAAGTAGATGAAGGTCACCCAAAGGACCGAGAAGACCAAGAGCGACGAGAACTTGAAGCGTTCCGCGAAGGCGCCGACGATCAGCGCGGGCGTGATCATCGCAAAGGTCATCTGGAAGGCGATGAAGGTGTATTCCGGCAGCCAGACCCCGTTGGTGAAGGTCGGAACCAGCGTGGTTGCATCAACCCCGGCCAGGAACATCTTCGAGAAGCCGCCGACATAGGTATCCATCGACCCGCCGTACGAGAAGGCGAGCGAATAGCCGTAGACGACCCAGATGATACAGACGACAGCGCTGATCGCGAAGACCTGCGTCAGCATCGACAGCATGTTTTTCGTGCGCACCAGACCGCCGTAGAACAGCGCAAGGCCGGGGACGGTCATCAGCAGAACCAGAACGGTCGAGATGCTCATCCAGGCGATGTCACCGCCGTGGACAGCCTTTTCATAAACATATGGGACCAGCGGGGCGACCGCCTCGGTCGTGGCTTCTGCCGTCTCGGCCGTTGCCTCCTGCGCCCAGGCGGGCAGGCTGGCGAACAGCGACGCACCCAGCGCGCCGGAGCCAGAAAGTTTCATCAGCTTGCTCATTTCGGTGATTTCCCCTTCCCCACGCGCATCACAGCGCATCGTCATCGGTTTCGCCGGTGCGCACCCGCACGGCGTGTTCTACGTCGAGGACGAAAACCTTTCCGTCGCCGATCTTGTCGGTCTTGGCCGTCTTCTGGATGGTGGCAACCACCTGATCCGACAGCGCATCGCTGACCACGATCTCCAGCCGGACCTTCGGCACGAAGTTCACGGCATATTCGGCGCCGCGATAGATTTCGGTGTGGCCCGACTGGCTGCCGAACCCCTTGATCTCGGTCACCATCATCCCGCGCACGCCGATAGCGGTCAGCGCTTCGCGGACCTCCTCCAGCTTGAACGGCTTGATTGCTGCAATGATGAGCTTCACATTCTTCCCCTTTCGGTCTTTGGCAGGCACCCTTGGGGCGGGACCCTCGCTGCCGATCAGGGCGGTCAATGCAGGCGCAGCACAAGACGCGGGCCACGGTTCCGTGATGGGTTTTGCGGCTTTTTGCACAATTTTTGCACTTATTCCGCAAAACGCCTTAAAATTGGGCATTAGTGCAAGCCGAATCGTGGCAACCCCACCTTCGCTTTCCCGGGAAAGCTGCTATTCTGCGGGTCAATCGGGCCGGAAATCGGCCATCGTCACCAATGGCGGGCAGTAGGCATGGTAGCAGGTAACCGGGGGAAACCCCTTGTCGCCGACAGGCGGTATTCTTCGGGCAGCACGAAGGCGGCCTCCGGCGGCCCGCGCAAACCGGCAGCGCCAAAGCCTCCGCGCAAGGCAAGCCGCCCACGCAAGCCCCGGCGTCAGCACGGGCTGATCATGGGCAGCTTCCTGTTCCTCTGGCGCGCGCTTTGGGCTGTCGTCTGGCGCGGAACCGCGATTGGTGCCCTGGTCCTCGCGGGGATCGTCTACTACTTCTACGCCCAACTCCCCCCGGTGGCCGACCTGATCGACGGCCGCGCGCGTGGGTCCGTCACCTTGCAGGACCGTGAGGGTAAGGTCTTCGCCTGGCGGGGGGAAACCTTCGGCGTCATCGCCGCCGACACCGTCTCGCCCTACCTGCACAACGCTGTAGTGGCGACCGAGGACAAGCGCTTTTACTGGCATTTCGGCATCTCGCCCCGCGGCATCGCCAGCGCCATCCGCATCAACATGGCCGAGGGTCGCGGCCCGCTGGAGGGCAACGGCGGGTCAACCATCACCCAGCAGGTGGCGAAACTTCTGTGCCTTGGCGTCGCTTATGACGCGACCCAGTGGAAGTCCGAGGCCGAGTACGAAAAGGACTGCCGGAAGGGCGGCATCTGGCGAAAGCTGAAGGAAGTGCCGTTCTCCATGGCGATGGAGGCGAAATACACCAAGGAAGAGATCCTCACGATCTACTTCAACCGCGCCTATCTTGGCGCCGGTGCCCGGGGTTTTGAGGCCGCCGCCCAGCGCTATTTCAGCAAGTCCGCGAAAGACGTGACCCCGGCCGAAGCCGCGATGCTGGCTGGCCTGCTCAAGGCCCCCTCCACATTTGCGCCGACCGGCAGCATGGAGCGCGCCACCGGCCGCGCCGCCGTGGTCATCGGGCTGATGGAAGCGCAAGGCTACCTTACCGCCGCCGAGGCCGAGGAAGCCCGCCAGAACCCCGCCCGCCTGTCCGAGGCCGCCGCGCAGAAATCCGGCGGCTACTTCGCCGATTGGGTGATGGAGACGACGCCAGACTACCTTGCCCGCGACACGACCGAAGACGTCATCATCGAAACCACCCTTGACCAGGACCTGCAGAAAAGCGCCGAAGAGGCGCTGGCCTACATCTTCTCGGAAAAGGTCAAGGAAGGCTCCAAGGCCCAGGCCGCGATTGTGGTGATGAGCGCAGATGGCGCAGTGCGTGCCATGGTCGGCGGGCGCAACATCCCGAACGCGGGCGATTTCAACCGCGCGACGCAGGCCTTGCGGCAGACCGGCTCCACCTTCAAGCCCTTCATCTACGCCGTGGCGATGGACCTTGGTTACACCCCGCTTGACTATGTCGATGACACGCCGCTGTGCCTTTACACCCCCGGGTCGGGCGACTGGTGCCCGCAGAACTATGACCGCGAATTCAAGGGTCAGATCACTCTGACCCAGGCCCTGGCCGAAAGCCGCAACATCCCGGCCGTCCGGGTGTCCGAGGCGGTGGGGCGTGATCTGGTGAAACAGGTCGCCACCGACTTTGGCCTTGCCCAGAACTTTGCTGACGGCCCGGCCCTGGCGCTTGGCGTGTCGGAATCGACGCTGATCGACATGACCGGCGCCTTTGCCGGCATCCTGAACGGCGGGTCTTCAGTCACGCCCTATGGCCTTTCAGCGCTGCGGCTGCAGGGGATGGATGAACCCCTCTTCGGCGCAGGCGGCGGCATTGGCGAGCGGGTGATTTCTGAAAACGCCGCCCACGCCCTGACCTACATGATGCATGAGGTGCTGCAATCGGGCACCGGCGGCCGCGCCCGGCTGGATGACCGGCAGGCCGCAGGCAAGACCGGCACCACCCAAAGCGCGCGGGACGCCTGGTTTGTCGGCTTCACCGCTGACTATGTGGTGGGCGTCTGGATGGGCTATGACGACAACAGCCCCCTCACCGGCGTCACTGGCGGCGGCCTTCCGGCGGAAATCTGGCATGAGGTGATGCTGCGCATCAACGAAGGCCTGCCCGCCAAGCCCCTGAACATGGAGTTTGACGCGTCAACCCTCGCGCCCCAGTCCACCAGCACAACCGCCGGCGCCAGCAGCGGCGGCGCGGTGGCGCCCGAAGACGTGCCCTATTTCGACGATCCAACCGCCCCGGCCTATGACAGTGTCTATATCGACCCGGAAACCGGCGAGGCGATCCCGGTCTATGATGGCCCGCCTCAACCGGGGTCAGAGCTGCTTGGACCCGTCGACAACGGCCTTGCTGCCCAGCTTGAGGAATTGCTTGGCACCGGGAACTGAGACTGGCGGCGGCGCCCCTTTGCTGCCTGTCCTTGCCCTGACGAAAATGTGATTTACTTCAAGTTGTGTGTGTGGCTTTGTCCTTGGCCGGCCCTGTTGGGCGCGCACTGGGAACCCGTCTGACATGGTCGCTGCCAAGCCTGACTTTTCACTGTTTGTCGATATGCCCGCGTCGGTCATGGTGCTGGACCGTGACCTGAAATATGTCGCCGCAAGCAGGATGTATCTCGACACCGTCGGGCTAGAGATGGCCGATCTCAGCGGGCGGATGATCTTCGACGTCTTCCCCGAAATCGAAGAGCGGCGCAAACCGCTGGAACAGTCGATGCGCCGGGCCCTTGCCGGTGAGGGGAACGGGATTGACCGCCTCTACTATGCCATCCCGGACCCCGAGGACCGAACCCGCCTGATGGATAGCTGGTGGCGCTGCCGTCACAATCCGGTGGTCGGGCCGGATGGCAGCGTCAATTACATGATCCAGATCACCGAAAACATCTCGGATCTGGTCCGCACCGAAGACATGCGCAACGCCATCGCGACTGAAATGCAGCATCGCGTCGGCAATCTGCTCAGCCTTGTGCAGATCATCGCCCGCCGCACTGCGCAGAATGCGGAAACTCTGAAGGGCTTTCTGGCAAAGTTCGACGAACGTATTCAATCGATGTCGCGCACCCATTCCTATCTCGTCGGCAGCAACTGGAACCGCATGTCCCTGCACGAGATCGTCACGCGCCAGCTTCACCACGAACGCGAGGATCTCGCCAACAAGATCACGATCAGCGGCCCGGACATCCTGCTTGGTGCCAGCGATGCACAGATGCTGTCGATGGCCATTCACGAGTTGACGACCAACTCACTCAAATACGGCGCCTTGCAGGGCGGCGATGGGCGGCTGGACGTGATGTGGTCAGGCCACAATCAGAACGGCTTCAAATTCTCTTGGATCGAAAGTGACGTCCAAACCATCACGCCTTCGGGGCGGACAGGCTTTGGCTCGATGATCCTTGATACCATCGTTCCCACTCAACTGCGCGGCATGGCGCACCGGAACCTGGGTCAGGATGGCCTGCGCTATGAACTGACGGTTACGGAACGCACACCGTCAGCCCATCAGTCGGCCCTGCAGCTGGATCAGGCTTAAAGCGTCGCCATATCCGCGATCAGCCGGTCAAGGTCACCGCCGCGCTGGTCCAGAAGCGCGCCAATCTCGGTCCGCTCGGACGCCAGCATGTTCACGCCTTCAATGATGATATTGAAGAACAGGCTTTTCCCCGATTTGTCGCTGACGTGCCAACGCACCTCGAACGGGGACGATCCCTGCAGATAAGCGGTCGAGATCACCTCATAATAGCTTTTCAGCGCCTTGGCGTCGTTCACTTCGATCCGCCCGCCGATGAATTCGCGGAAGCGGCGGCCGTATTTGCGGCTGATGTAGCCCTGGAAAGCCTTGGTGAACCCCGAAAGCTGCGCCTTGGACGCCTGCCGCGCGGCCGGACCAAGGGCTGATCGGGCAATCGTCGGCACATCGGCATAGCGGGCGAACAGCTGCTCAAAATCGCGCAGCATTCCGGCTTCGCCCTTGCCCGAGCTGATGATGCTGTTGATGTCGGCCACGGTCTTGTCGACCAGCGTGCGCGCCTCTTCCACCGTGAAGGCGGCGGCGCTGCGGGGCAGGGCCAGCACGGCCAGACCGGCTACCAGACTGGCGACAAAGCCGCGGCGCGTGAGGAAGGTGTCATTCGGCATAGGGGTCCTCATAGGGGTCGATAAAGCCGTCGTCTGCGGCACCGTCTGCGCCAGGTGCATCCTGCCCAAGCTCGAACCGGCGGTTCTGCAGGTACAAGAGCCGCGCCTGAGCATAGCTGTCTGCACTGTCATATAGGATCGATTCCACGGTTTCCGAGAAGCGGTCCCGGTCACCAAGCCGTGAGAAGACCGAGATCACCGTCGCCGCCATCGCCTCACGCTCGGGCAGGGCCAGGCGGACAGGGTTCAGCGCCACATCCACCGCGATGCCCACCGTGTCCCGCGCGGTCGAGGGGCCTGCGAACGGCAGCTCGACATAAACCCCCTCGCCCACGCCCCAGACATGCAGCGTCTCGCCAAAATCGGTCGGCTTGCCCGGCAGCCCGATCGCGGTTGAGGCGTCGAAGATCCCGCCCACGCCCATCGTCAGGTTGACCGCCAGCCGCAGCGTGTTCTGTGCTGCGTCCCCGATCCGGAACTGGAGAAGGTTGTTCGCAATATCGCCCGGCAGGTCCAGCGTCCCGGCCACATTGCCCACAACGCGCTGCACCGGTTCCGGTATCACAGACCCGTAGCCCTTGGACGCCGGCCCCACCAGTGCCCGGTCCAGCCCGCGGTTGAAGGAATGGACGCTGCGGTTCGCATTCTCGTAGGGGTCGTTGATCCCGTCCGGCCCCGGCGCACCGGCGCAGGCGGCCAGGGTGGCAACCGCCCCCATCAGCGCCGAAATCCGCGACGCTCGTGCCGTCATAAATGAAATCTTCAGACCCATGATCCTAACGTCCCGCTACCTGCCAAAGCTTAGCATAGCCCCGCAGGGCGGATGACAAGGCATAAGTCCCGGACTTGCCGAAGACAACGCCCAAGCGTGACGGATAAGCCGCGCACGGCGGGATGATGCCCAAGGGACAATGGATGGCACAGTCACCCCCCGCTGACCCCACCTCTGGACTGGCTGAGCTTGCCTCGGCCCGCGCCGCCTCGGCCCGCGCGGTCGCGGTGGCCTTCGGGTTTTCGGCTGTCGTCAACCTTCTGATGCTGACGGCACCCCTCTACATGCTGCAGGTCTATGACCGCGTCCTCACCTCCCGGTCCGAGGAGACGCTGGTCACCCTTTCCCTGCTCGCCGCCTTCCTGTTCCTTCTCATGGGGCTACTGGATCACGCCCGCAGCCGGATCATGGCCCGTGTCGGCGCGCGGCTGCAGCTGGCGCTGGATGGCCGCGTGCTGGACGCCGCCTTCCGCCGCCTGACCCTTGCCCCGCAGGACACCGCCGCCCTTGCCGCCCAGCGCGACCTTGACGCTTTGGCGCGGTTCTGGGCCTCGCCCGTGCTCCTCGCCCTGTTCGATGCGCCCTGGACCCCGCTGTTCCTGGCCGCACTTTTCGTCTTTCACCCCTGGCTAGGCTGGTTCGCCATCGCCGGGGGGCTGGTCCTGATCGCCGTCACCTGGGCCAACCAGCGCATGACCGACCGCCCCCTGCAGACCGCCACCCTGACCACCCTAGCCGCCGACCGTGAGGTTGAGGCGATGAAGACCGAGGCGGAGGTTATCCAGGCCCTTGGCATGACCCCCGCCGCCTTTACCCGTTGGCAAAAGGGCCGTAGCCGCGCGGCATTGGCCGGGTTGACCGCCTCGGATGCAACCGGCGGCTGGTCCGTCCTGTCGCGCACCTTCCGCCTCTTCCTGCAGTCGGCGATGCTGGGCCTTGCCGCCTGGCTCGTCCTGCGGGGGGAGCTTTCGGCGGGCGCCATGATCGCAGCTTCCGTCTTGATGGGCCGCGCGCTGCAGCCGGTGGAGCAAGCGGTCAGCCAGTGGTCCACCGTCACCCGCGCCGCACAGGCCAAGGCCCGGCTGGCGGACCTTCTGTCACGCACCCCGCCCCAAGCCCCCCGCACGCCCCTGCCCCGCCCCGCCGCGCGGGTTGAGGTGCAGGGTCTGACCATCATCCCCCCCGGCGCCACCTCCCCCACCCTGCGCGGCGTCAGCTTCACGCTGGCCCCGGGGCAGGCGATGGGGGTGATCGGCCCCTCGGGTTCCGGCAAATCCACCCTCGCCCGCGCCTTGGTCGGGGTCTGGCGGCCGAACGCGGGGCGCATCCGGCTCGGTGGGGCCACGCTGGACCAGTATGACCCCAACGCCCTTGGTCAATGGATCGGCTACCTGCCGCAGCGCGTGGCCCTCTTTGACGGCACAGTGGCCGAAAATATCGCCCGCCTGCAGCCAGATGCCGACCCCGCCCGCATCATGGCCGCAGCCCATGCCGCCGCCGCGCATGACATGATCCTGCAACTCCCCGATGGTTACGACACGCGCCTTTCGCCCGGCGGGAACCGACTTTCGGGCGGCCAGATTCAGCGCCTCGGCCTTGCCCGCGCGCTTTATGGCAACCCAGTGCTGCTGATCCTCGATGAACCGAATGCCGCGCTCGACACTGACGGCGCGCAGGCGCTGAACGCTGCCGTCCGCGCTGCCAAGGCGGCTGGGGCGGCGGTCCTCCTGATGGCCCACCGCCCGGCGGCCTTGCAGGAATGTGACCTGCTGATGGTCTTGAAGGACGGCGCGGTCACCGCCCTTGGCCCGCGTGACACCGTGCTGCGCGACGCGGTCAAGAACGCAGGCGACGTGGCCCGCGCCATCGGGGCCACCGGATGACCGCGCTGTCGTTCCGGGGTCCGGTTCTGCTTGGCCTTTTGGCTCTGCTGGCGCTGCTGGCCGGGTTCGGCCTTTGGTCCACCCAGACCCGGCTTGCCGGGGCCATCCTTGCCCAAGGCCAGATCGCGGGGGCTGCAGACCGTCAGGTCGTCCAGCATCCGCAAGGCGGCGTCGTCACCGCCATTCTGGTCAAGGACGGGGACAGGGTCGCGGCCGGCGATATCCTTCTGCAACTGGACGACCGCGCCCTGCAGTCTGAACTGCGGATCGTGCAGGACCGTCTGACCGAACTTTCCGCCCGCGCCGCGCGGCTGACGGCGGAACGCGACGGTGCCCCCCAGCCCGACTATCCGCCCGATCTTCTGGCCCTCGCAGCCACCGCACCTGACATCGCGGCGCAGATCGACGGGCAGACCCGCCTTTTCGCCGCCCGCCGCGCCACGCTGGACGAATCGCGGGACCAGTTGCAGCGCCGCATCGCCCAGATCGCTGCAGAGGCCGACGGCATCTCCGCCCAGCGCGCCGCACTGGAAACTCAAGCCGCCCTGATCGCGGAAGAACGGGCCAACCAGCAATCCCTTCTCGACAAGGGCCTTGTGCCGCAGTCCACCCTTCTTGCCCTGCGGCGGGAAGAGGCGCGTTTGCAGGGCCAGATTGGCGAGCTGACCGCCACCCTCGCTCGCGCCCGCGACCAGATGACCGAGGTTGAGATTCAGATCAGCGCCCTCCTCACCCGCCAGCGTGAGGCGGCCGCGACCGAACTGCGCGACATCGGCCCGATGGTGCTGGAGCTGACGGAAACCCGCCATGACTTGCAGGAGCGGATCAGCACCCTGACGCTGCGCGCCCCGGCGGGTGGCATCGTCCTTGGGCTGACGGTCACCACACCGCAGGCCGTGCTGCGCGCGGCAGAACCGGCCCTGTTCATCGTGCCGCAGGATCGGCCCCTGTCGATCACCGCCCGCATCCCCCCCTTGCAGGTGGATGCCGTGGCGGTGGGCCAACCGGCTGACCTTGTGTTTTCCGCCTTCCCGGCCTTCGACACCCCGCGCCTTGTGGGCAGGGTGACCATGGTCTCCGCCGACGCGCTGGCTGACCCGCAGACCGGCCACGCCTACTACCTTGCGACGGTTGAGCTTTTGCCGGGCGAACGCGCCCGCCTTGGCGACCGCGCGCTTTTGCCGGGCATGCCGGTTGAGGTGTTCCTGCAAACCGGCAGCCGCACGCCCCTTGCCTATCTCTTGGAACCCTTCACCGCCTACTTCACCCGCGCCTTGCGCGAAAGCTGATGGAAGGGGGGGCGGTCCGGGGGACCATCCCCCCAGGCAAATCTTGCCAAATCCTTAAGAAAACAGTGTCACACGTTTGTTTTCAATGGGTTGTAGGCATGTCCCTGCCCGGGACACCCCTTGCCCTGCTGTGGCCCGCAGGCTACCGTCCGCCCTGAAACGAAAGGACCCCGCCCCATGCACCCGATCGAAGAGCGTCTCGCCAGCCACGGCATCACCCTCCCCGCCGCCCCCGCCCCGGCGGCCAACTATGTGCCCTTCGTGGTGACCGGCAACCATGTCTACATCTCGGGCCAGATCAGCCAGAACGAAGCGGGCCTGATCAAAGGCCGCCTCGGCGAAGACCTTGCCGTGGAGCAGGGCGCGGAGGCCGCCAAGCGCTGCGCCATCTCGATCCTCGCCCAGCTGAAGGCCGCATGCGGCGGCGACTGGACCCGCCTCTCGCGCGCAGTGAAGCTGGTGGGGTTCGTGAACTCCACCCCCGATTTCACCGACCAGCCCAAGGTGATCAATGGCGCGTCCGATTTTCTGGTCGCCATCCTTGGCGATGCCGGTCGCCACGCCCGGTCTGCCGTCTCCGCCGCCTCGCTCCCCCTTGGCGTCGCGGTCGAAATCGAAGCGATCTTCGAGCTCGCATGACCCACCCCGCGCTCCCGCACGCCTTCTGCGATATCCCCATCGCCCACCGCGCCCTGCATGACCGCGCCGCGGGCCGGATCGAGAATTCCCCCGCCGCCATCCGCGCCGCGGTTGAGGCGGGCTATGGGATCGAGATTGACCTCCAGCTGTCGCAAGACGGCGTCGCGATGGTCTTCCACGACGAAGACCTTGACCGGCTGACCGACGAGTCTGGCCCCGTGGCCGCCCGCACCGCCGCAGACCTGACCCGCATCCGCCTGAAGGACAGCACCGACACGATCCCGACCCTAGCCAATGTCCTGACCTTGATCGCAGGCCGCGTGCCCCTGCTGATTGAGATCAAGGATCAGTCCCTCACCATGGGGCCGACCGACGGCCGACTTGAGGCTGCAACGGCGCAAGCGCTGCAGGGGTACCCTGGCCCGGTCGCGGTGATGTCCTTCAACCCCTCCGCCATCCACCATATGTGCCGCCTCGCGCCCGAGATCCCGCGCGGCCTCACTACCTCAGCCTATGACCCAGACGACTGGGCGCCCCTTCCGGCCGACATCTGCGACCGCCTGCGCGAGATTCCGGATTATGAGGCGACCGGCTCCAGCTTTGTCAGCCATGAGGCAGGCGACCTTTCGCGCGCCCGCCTTACCGACCTCAAGACCCAGGGTGCCGCAATCCTGTGCTGGACCATCCGCTCGCCCGAAGCCGAGGCACTGGCCCGTCATACCGCCGACAATGTCACCTTCGAAGGCTACCGCGCCGCCATTCCGGCTTGACCTCAGGGCCTTGCGGTCCAGCTTGCTCTTTTGACAAATACTCTGCGGGGGTGCGGGGGTGCAAAACCCCCGGCACTTCGCCAGCCCCGAAAGCACCGATGGCCGACCTGACCCTGCTTGAAACCCTGGCCGAGATTGCGCCCGCCGCCTGGGACGCGATCGCCGCACCCGAACAGGCGACCGGGCGGCCCCATGACCCCTTCACAACCCACCGCTTCCTTGCGGCCCTGGAGGCTTCGGGGTCCACCGGCACTGGCACCGGTTGGCAGGCCCGGCCCTTGGTGCTGCAGGACGGCGACCGGCTCCTTGCCGCCACCCCCCTCTACGTCAAGACCCACAGCCAGGGCGAATACATCTTTGACCACGGCTGGGCCGATGCGCTGGAGCGCGCGGGCGGGCGCTATTACCCCAAGCTGCAGATCGCCGTGCCGTTCACCCCTGCCACCGGCCGCCGCTTTCTTGGACCGCCGGAATATGCCGAAACGCTTCTGCGCGCGACGATCGGTGTCGCCACGCAAAACCGCCTCTCCTCGCTGCACGCCACCTTCTGCACGGAAGAGGAAGCCAAGGCGCTGGAGGGCATCGAAGGGACGCTTCACCGCGTCACCCAGCAGTTTCACTGGCTGAACCGCGGCTACGGCACGTTCGACGACTTTCTGGCAGACCTTTCCAGCCGCAAGCGCAAGATGATCCGCAAGGAACGGGAAACCGCGCAAAGCCGGGGCCTGACGATCCGCTCCTTGACCGGCGACGCGATTGAGCCTGCGCATTGGGATGCCTTCTGGCAGTTCTATCAGGACACCGGCGCGCGGAAATGGGGCACGCCTTACCTGACCCGCAAGGCCTTTACCCAATTGCATGAGACGATGCGCAATGACATGCTCCTCGTCCTCGCCTTCGACGGCACCCGCCCGGTTGCCGGGGCACTGAACTTCATCGGGCGGGAAACGCTGTTCGGCCGCTACTGGGGCTGTGTCGAAGACCATCCCTGCCTGCATTTCGAGCTTTGCTATTACCAGGCCATCGACTGGGCCATCGCCAACGGCCTGCAGCGGGTTGAGGCGGGGGCGCAGGGCGAACACAAGCTGGCGCGCGGCTATCTGCCGGTGGAAACCCATTCCCTGCACTGGATCGCCGATCCCGCTTTCCGCAAGGCCGTCGCGCGCTATCTTGAGGCTGAGCGAAAGGCGGTCGGCCAGGAAATCGAAGTTCTGACCGCTTACGGCCCCTTCAAACGGGGCGAACCCCAGGATTAGCATCCCAACAAAGTGAGACCCCGATGGCAGAGCTTCTTTCCCCGGACGAACGGGCCACCCAGCTTCCCGCCTTGGGCGAAACCGGCTGGGCGGCGGTGCCGGGCAAGGACGCCATCCGGAAGATCCTGAAATTCAGGAACTTCTCGGAAGCCTGGGGTTTCATGTCGCGCGCGGCGCTGATGGCGGAAAAGCTGAACCATCACCCGGAGTGGAAGAACGTCTACAACGTGGTGGATGTGACGCTGTCCACGCATGACTGCCATGGCCTCAGCCAACTGGACATCGATCTGGCGAAAGCCATGGACAAGATGGCAGCCAGCGCCGAGGTGCAGCACAACCATGGCGAACCCGTGATGTCCTTGTGCGAGTTGCGGGCGCGGAAGGCCTGAGCCTTCCGAGCGCTCGCCGATGACTTCGTCACTCCTCGCTGGCTGCAAGCCGACGAGGAGACGAAGTCGAACGAGGAGGCACCCCGATCCGGGGCAACCCTTACAGTTGCGACAGCAGGTGTTCCCCGGCTGAGATTTCGCAGCCCGTTCCGGTTTCCGGGTTGAACTGCGTGACCACCCCATCCTCGACCAGCGCGGAATAGCGCTTGGACCGGGCGAAGAAGCCCAAAGGCGGCACGTCGAAGGTCATGCCGATGGCCTTGCTGAAGGACGCATCCGCATCGCCCAGCATGGTGATGCCGGCGGCAGTCGCCCCCGTCGCCTCGCCCCAGGCCTTCATCACGAAGGGGTCGTTGACCGACACGCAGATGATCTCGTCCACGCCCTTCTCGGCGAACTTGCCAGCGGTGCGGATGAAGCTTGGCACATGCGCGGTGGAGCAGGTGCCGGTATATGCCCCCGGCAGCCCGAAGATCACGACCTTGCGGCCTTTCAGACGGTCGGCCAGCTTGACCCCCTCGGCGCCGTTGGCACCCATCTGCAGCAGCGTGGCGTCGGGCATTTTCGTTCCGATTGCGATTGTCATTTCCCTCATCCTTCCGTCTAGGCGCGTTGCACCGGTTACCGCTTGGGTTATAGGGTCCGCTGCAAGGGTTACCAGAGGGATGCGTGATGCGGGTTGTGATCGTCGGCGCCGGACAGGCGGGGGCCGCTCTGGCAGCCAAGTTGCGCGCGCTTGGCCATCTAGGTGAGATTGTGATGCTGGGCGATGAGCCAGCCCCGCCCTACCAGCGCCCGCCTCTGTCGAAGGCCTATCTTCTGAGCGAGATGGAGGAGGAGCGTCTGTGGCTCCGCTCCCCTGATTTCTGGGCAGACAATGCCATCGACTTGCGCCTTGGCCAACCGGTGACGGCGATTGACCCCGCAGCGCGGACGGTGACCGTCGGGGGCAAAGTGCTGACCTATGACCATCTGGCGCTGACCACCGGATCGACCCCGCGCCGCCTGCCTGCGGCGATTGGCGGTGACCTGGGCGGCGTCTACACCGTGCGCAGCTTGGCCGACGTTGACGCGATGCGGGCTGAGTTTCAGCCCGGCCGCCGGGTCATCATCGTCGGTGGCGGCTATATCGGGCTTGAGGCGGCGGCGGTCGCCTCCAAGCTGGGTCTGCAGGTAACCGTGCTGGAGATGGCACCCCGCGTCCTGCAGCGCGTCGCCAGTTCCGAAACCTCGGCCTTTGTCCGCGTCCTGCATCAGTCGCATGGGGTGACAATCCTTGAAGAAACGGGCCTTGACAGGCTGGAAGGGACGTCGCGCGTTACCGGCGCGATCCTGAAAGATGGCCGTGTGCTGCCCGCCGATTTCGTGATCGTCGGCGTGGGGGTGACCCCCAACACCCAGCTTGCCGAAATGGCTGGCCTGACACTGGAGAATGGGATTGCCACCGACACCTTCGGCCGCACCTCGGACCCCGCCATCTGGGCGGCGGGGGATTGCGCGTCCTTTCCGTGGCAAGGCGGGCGGCTGCGGCTGGAATCGGTCGGCAACGCCATCGACATGGCCGAGGCGGTGGCCGCCAACATCCTTGGCGCGGACCAGCCCTATGAGGCGAAGCCCTGGTTCTGGTCGGACCAGTTTGACCTGAAACTGCAGATTGCCGGGCTGAACACCGGCTATGACCACATCGCCACCCGCCATGGGGACAGTGGGGCGGTCAGCTTCTGGTACTACAGGGGCGAGACCTTGCTGGCCGTGGACGCGATGAACGACGCCCGCGCCTATATGGTCGGCAAGCGGTTGATCGAAAGCGGCAAGTCCCCGGCGGCCGAGGTCGTCACCACCACGCCTGACCTGAAGGCGCTTCTAAAGGGATGAGGATCATCGGCGGCACACGGCGGGGCACGGTCTTGGCCGAGGTGGGCGCGGGCGATCCGGCGGCGCATCTGCGCCCGACCTCCGACCGGGTGCGGGAGGCGATTTTCAACCTTCTGATCAACGGCACCCACGGCAACCCGGTCCCCGGCGCGCGGGTGCTGGATCTTTTCGCCGGCACCGGTGCGCTGGGGTTGGAGGCGCTAAGCCGGGGCGCGGCCCATGTGACCTTCGTTGATGACGGCAAGGTGGCCGAAGGTCTGATCCGCGCCAATGTGGCCAAGCTGCGCGTCGAAGGCGAAACCCGCCTCTTGCGCCAGAACGCCACTCGGCTTGGCCCGAACACGGGCACCCCTGCAACGCTCGTCTTCCTCGACCCGCCCTATGGCAAATCCCTTGGCGAGGCCGCCCTGACCGCCGCCGCCAAAGGCAACTGGATCGCCCCCGGCGCGGTGATCGTGTGGGAAGAAGCCAATGCTCCTGCCCCGCCCGAAGGGTTCACCCAGATCGACCAGCGGCGCTATGGTGACACGCTGGTGACCCTCCTGCGCGCGCCCGGCGACCCAATCCCATGACCCGCCCCGCAGCCGTGCTCTTCGACTGTGACGGGGTCATCATCGACAGCGAAGGGCTGACCGCCACGCTTCTGCGCGAGGATCTTGCCCGCCATGGCCTGCCTCTGACCCCGCTGGCCTTTGAGGCCGACTATATCGGCGGCACGATCGAAACGGTGGCCGACCGCGCCCGCGCCGCTGGGGCGCAGTTGCCTGATGGTTGGGTGGCCGACATCTACCATCGGATGAACACGCTTTTGGCGCGTGAGGCCGTTCTGGTGCCCGGCATCCTGACGGTTCTGGACACGCTGGCACAGGCGGGCATCCCCTTTGCAGTCGCTTCCAACGGACCGCCCGAAAAGATGCAGATCACACTTGGCAAGCACGGGCTGATCCCGCGCTTTCGGGCGGTCCTCTCCGCACAAGCCATGGGCCGCCCGAAACCCGCGCCGGACGTCTATCTTGCCGCCGCTGCAGCCTGCAACGCCCGCCCCGCAGAGTGCGTGGTGATTGAAGACAGCCCCACGGGCGCTCAAGCCGCGCTGGCCGCTGGCATCCCCTGCCTTGGCTTTGCCGCCCATGGACCGGATACTCCCTCGGCCCGGCAGCTGGCTGCGCTTGGCGTGCCCCTGTTTACCCGCATGACAGACCTGCGCGGCCTTCTCGATCTGTGACTTTCCCGACCTCCAAACATTCCGCGTGGATTGGGGGCTGGCACCCCCATCATCCCGCAATGGCGCGCAAGCGACGTTGCGGGAGGCCAGGCTTGCGGCGGAACGCCGCTCCGCGTGAAACCCGCCGGTGACGCGGCGTTGCGGGTGACAAGCCAGGTGCCCGCAGCCATTCTGCCCGCAACGAAAGGCAAGCCCATGTCCAGCTATCCCCACCTTCTGCAGCCGATCACCATTGCCGGGGTCACCTTGCGCAACCGTGCCCTGATGGGGTCGATGCACACCGGGCTGGAGGAGACAGGTGACTGGAACCGCGTCGCCGCCTTCTACGCCGCCCGCGCGCGGGGTGGGGCGGGGCTGATCGTCACCGGCGGCATGGCGCCCAACCGCGAAGGCGGAGTGTTTCCCGGGGCGGCGGGCCTGTTCACCGATCAGGACATTGCCAACCATGCCCGCGTGACCGACGCTGTCCATGCCGAGGGTGGCCATATCGTCATGCAGATCCTGCATGCAGGGCGCTACGCCTATTCCAAGGATTGCGTCGCGCCCTCTGCGGTGAAATCCCCGATCTCGCCCTTTCCCCCGCGCGAGCTGGACGAGGAGGGGATCGAAAAGCAGATCGCCGACATCGCCACCGCCGCCGTCCGCGCCGTTCAGGCCGGGTATGACGGGGTGGAGGTGATGGGGTCCGAAGGTTATTTCCTGAACCAGTTTCTGGTCACCCACACCAACCGCCGAACCGATGGCTGGGGCGGGGCTTACGCCAACCGCATGCGCCTGCCGGTCGAAACGGTTGCCCGCGTCCGTGCGGCGATGGGGCCAAAGGCGATTCTGATCTACCGGATTTCCTTGATCGACTTGGTGCCAGATGGCTCCACCTGGGACGAGGTGGTGGAACTCGCCCATGCCATCGAAACTGCCGGAGCCTCAGTCCTGAACACAGGGATTGGCTGGCATGAGGCGCGGGTGCCGACGATTGCCACCTCGGTCCCCCGGGCGGCCTTTGCCGACCTGACAGCCCGGTTGCGGCCTGAGGTCACGATCCCCGTCATCACCTCAAACCGCATCAACACGCCCGAGGTGGCCGAGGGGCTGCTCGCGCGCGGGGTGGCGGACATGGTGTCGATGGCGCGGCCCTGGCTTGCGGATGAGGCGTTCATCGCCAAGGCAGCGAGCGGTCGCGCAGCCGAGATCGCGCCCTGCATCGCCTGCAATCAGGCCTGCCTCGACCATACCTTTTCGGGCAAGCTGACGAGCTGCCTCGTGAACCCCCGCGCCTGCCATGAGACGGAATTGACCTACGCCCTGACGCAGACGCCCAAGCGCATTGCCGTGGTGGGGGCCGGTCCTGCGGGCATGATGGCTAGCATCGTCGCCGCCGGGCGGGGACACAGCGTTACGCTCTTTGACAAGGCCACCCAGGTGGGGGGCCAGTTGAACCTGGCCAAACAGGTGCCGGGGAAGGAAGAATTTCATGGGCTGGTCGACTGGTTCGCCACCTCGCTGCAGCATCCCAACATCACGCTGCAGCTTGGCGCACAGGCAACGGCTGAGGACCTAAGGGACTTTGACGAGGTGATTGTCGCCACCGGCGTCACCCCGCGCGATCCGGGGATTCCGACTGACGCTGGTGCCAAGGTCATCAGCTACATCGACGTCTTGCAAGGCGCTGCAGTCGGGCGGCGGGTGGCTGTGGTCGGCGCGGGTGGCATCGGCTTTGATGTGGCTGAAACGCTGGTTCACGAAGGCACCAGCCCTACGCTTGACCAAAGCTTGTGGCGCGCGGAATGGGGCGTGTCGGCCCCTTGGGACAACCGGGGCGGCCTTGCCCCGGAAGGCCCCGCACCGCACCCCGCAGCGCGGGAGGTGCACCTTCTGCAGCGCAAGGCCGAAAAACCGGGGCGGCATCTGGGCAAGACCACCGGCTGGATCCACCGCGCCAGCCTCGCGATGAAGGGGGTCCGCATGGTCGGCGGGGTGAATTACGAACGCATCACTGCTGAAGGCCTGCTGATCAGCCACGGACCGAACCGCGAACGGCCAGAGCTGCTCGCGGTTGATGCCGTTGTGCTCTGCGCGGGGCAAGAACCCGAGAGAGGGCTGTCAGACGGGCTGACCCGGGCCGGCATCCCCCACCATCTGATCGGCGGGGCGGATGTGGCGGCCGAGCTGGATGCCAAGCGCGCGATTGATCAGGCCGCGCGCCTGGCTGCTCGGCTTTAGTTGCCGGTTGCCGGCACGGTCAGCACCGCGTTGTCCAGCGCGGCCTGCAGTTCGACCGTGTCGACCTCACCGTCGGTGTTGGTGTCGACGGCGGCAAAGCCTTCTTCGGTCATATCCTTCCAGACCGCCTGAAGTTCGACCAGCGACCAGGTGCCGTTGCCATCGGTGTCGGCCACCTCGGGCAGCACGGTTTGCGCCAGGGCGGCGGTGGCAAGGGCAAGCGGGGCCAGTGCAAGGGCAAAACGTTTCATGGATGTCTCCTGTTTCTATCCAAAGTTGCAGGGCAAGTGTTCGTCACCCCTGCCATCAACTTGGTCGGACGCGGGAGGATGTTCCATAGGGGATCGCCCGTCCTTGGTTTTGGTGACGGTCAACCGCACAAACCGGGGCGTTTCCGGAACGTCTTTCCGCTGGCCGAGGGGAAGTGACCCTTTTCCCGCCCATGGCGGGCGGCCCATCCGGCAAGGCTTTGCCGGTTCTGCAAGGTCAAAGCGGGGCGCGCTGGCCGTTTCTCTGCCATGAACGATCCCACACAATACCCCGGATAGGTCGCGCGTTTGCCGCCATCCTGCCTGATTTCCCCACGACACCTAAGCGTCATAAAGGCGTGCGTGATGCCACAACGAGGGCAACTATGGATCGACTGACCGAGATGGAGGCCTTCGCCACCGTGGTGGATCAAGGCGGCTTCACCGATGCGGCAAAGAAGATGGGTATCTCTAAATCGGCGGTGTCCAAACACGTGTCCGCACTTGAGGCACGGCTTGGGGCGCGGCTTCTGAACCGCACCACCCGCCGCGTCTCACCGACCGAGATTGGACTGGCCTATTACGACCGCGCACGCCGGGTCTTGAACGACGCAGGCGAGGCGGATGCGCTGGTGACCTCGATGCAATCGGCGCCTTCGGGCCTGTTGCGGGTGTCGGTGGCGACCGATTTCGGGGTGAATCTTCTGTCGCCGATCCTCGGCGACTTCCTGTTGGAATACCCAGACATCACCGTGAACATGGTCCTGAACAATCGCTATGTCGAGTTGATCAGCGAAGGCTTCGACATGGCCATTCGCGTCGGCGATCTTGAGGATAGCAGCCTTCGGGCAAGGAAGCTGACCGAGACGACAAAGCGGATGATCGGCGCGCCGGGGTATTTCCAGAAATTCGGACGGCCGCAGAAGATTGACGATCTGAACGACCATAAGCTGCTGCACTACTCCAACCAGGCCAACGGCAACGTCTGGAAGATCACGGCACCTTCGGGCGAAAAGCGGCAGGTGCGGTCGGTGGGCTGGCTGACGGTGAATGATGGGCAATCGCTGCTGAACGCGGCCATCTCGGGCCTTGGGATCGCCTACCTGCCCAGCTTCCTTTACGCCGATTCGATGCGGCAGGGTCTGGTGGAAGAGGCAATTCCCGGACTGCCCGTCGAAACACTTGGCATCTATGCGGTCTATCCGCCGGGCCGGTTCACCCAGCCCAAAGTGCGCGCCTTCATCGACTTTCTGGCCAAGCGCTATATGGAAAAGGGCCCCGACAACTGGTGAGCCTGCTGAACTCATGAGACTCAAGGCGGCCGGTTTCCCCCCTTCCGGCGCCTTCAGCGGGTCGAGGTCACGATGACCTCGACCCGTCGGTTTTTCTGGCGGCCCTCTTCGGTCTGGTTGGTATCGCGCGGGGCCAGGAACCCGACCCCTTCCGCCGCAATGCGCACCGGGTCTGCCCCGTGCAGATCGACCAGCGCTTGCGCCACGGCCTCGGCCCGCCGTTCCGACAGCGCAATGTTCGCCGCCAGACTGCCAGAGGCATCGGTATGCCCAACGAGTGCAATCGTGGCATCGGGGTTCGCCTGCAGCCAGGCGGCTACAGCGGCAAGCGAAGGATAGTCGCCTGTGGTCAATGTCGCCGCCCCGCTGGCAAAGACCAGATCATCCAAGACCGCGCTGCCGCGTGCGTCCAGATCGGTGGCAATGCCCGGCCCCATTTCGATTCCGCGGGGGATTTCAACCTCATCCAGATCAACCGCGGCCACGTCTTCGGACGGCGCAATAACCGCTGCGTCGGGCGCGGCGGTGACCCGAGTGATCTGCACAAAGGCCGATGAGGCGGAGCGGCTGACCAGAATCGACAGCGCCTCCTCACCCCGTTCAGCCGACAGAAAGCGATAGTCGCCCATATCGACGTGCATGTCGGGTTCGGGCATCACCTCGGTCCCGAAGCGGAAGTCAAAACCGCCACAAGCGCGGGCGTCGCAGTCCAGAAGGATGGTATAGCCCGCCGCTTGCACCTGTTCCCGCAAGGGGGCCATCACGGCCAGCGTCGTCTGGCCCGGGGCGTCCAGCTGGAACGCCCGCTGGTCAAGTGCGCCTTCGACCGACCGCGCTGGGACTGTGCTGCCGTCAAAGGCGCCAAGCGGCAGGGCATAGCTGCCCGGAACCTCGCTGCGGCGTTCTTCGCCGATCACGCTGGCAGGCAGGTCCAGCGTCAGCGCAAGCGCATGCTGGCCCGCAAAGGCCCCGCACACCACCGCCATCCAAGTTCCTGTCTGCCGCACTGCCTAGGGACGCTTTCCGCGATCACTTCATTCGGTAGTGATACTGTCCCACAGCTTGCATCCCAATGCGAGTGTAGAGCGCACGGGCGGCAGTGTTCCGCGCGGTGACAACCAGCGACAGCTGGTCCGCCCCTTCCGCCGCCGCCCAGTTCGCAGCCGCCCGCATCAAGGTTTCCCCGACCCCCTGACGCCGCAGCGCAGGGCGCACCTCAAGCGCATGGAGCATGGCCGTTCCCTCATGCACTGCAGCAAAGGCCACCCCGGCGGGCCGATCCCCCAGCCGGGCCAATAGGGTGGACTTCGGGCCAGTGACCCTGTCCATGACGGCAAGCCGCGCGGGGCCGATGCCGCCTTCGGCCCACAGGGTGCGGGCGATGTGCAGGGGCGGCCAGTGCGGAAAGGCTGACAGGGGCGGCAGGTCGGCCTGCAGGGCGGCAACCGGGGCTGCATAAGCGATGACGGGGTCGACGATCTGCCAGCCGCGTGCCTCAAGCGCCGCATCAAGGGCCGTGTCGGCTTCGCGGATCAGGACCAGCGGTTCGGGCATAGCCTCAAGCGCGGCCAGATCAGCGTCGGTCCACAGGCCCGACAGGCTTGCGGCTGAAACGCGCTTGCCGCCCCCAGCACCGTCCCGCAGTTGGAACGGCCCCTGCGGCCACTTACGCGCGGGGGGCCATGTCGCCTCCATCACGGCGGCAAGGATTTCGGGCGTCATCCGAAAAGCCGCGTCAGGCGGACCATCGCCGCGTCTAGCAAGGCGGGATCCGTGCCACGGATCACCAGATTGGTGCCATGCGCGCCGTTCTGGATGAAGGGGTAAGACCCCATCGACAGGCCCGGATACTCCGCCGCCAGCGCGCCGAAGGGACCGGCAATCTCGCCCTCGCCCCGGTTGACGCGCAGGGATTGCGACAGAAGCGGCGCGCCCCCGGTCAGCTTGGGCAGAACACTCGCGACCATCGCCTGAAAGATGTTCGGCACACCGGCCATCACATGCACATTGCCAAGGGTGAAACCGGGCGCAGTGGACACCGGGTTGTCGATCAGCGTGGCCCCTTCCGGGATGCGGGCCATGCGCTGGCGGGCCTCATTGAAGGGCAGGCCCGCGCGGTCGTAATGCGCCTGCAGCAAGGCCATGGCATCGGCACGGTGGGTGATCGTGGCCCCCATCGCATCGGCAATGGCGTCGGCGGTGATGTCGTCATGCGTGGGGCCAATGCCGCCGCTGGTAAAGACATGGGTATGGGCCGCCGACAGCGCCCGAACCGCGGCCACGATGTCGGCATGCACGTCGGCAACCACCCGCGCCTCCCGCAGGGTGATGCCGATCCGCGTCAGTTCCTGCGCCAGGAAATGCATGTTCGAATCGCGCGTGCGACCCGAAAGGATTTCATCCCCGATCACCAGCATTGCGGCGGTTGGATTGGTCATCTTGCCACTTCCCCTGTTCACAGTCGCGGGTATAGCCCCGCTGGCCCGGCTTTCAAACCCCGTGGCTCTGGCCAATTCCGCCGAGGACGCCTAAATAGGGCGGACAGGAGACTTGCCTTGGACGAAATGCGCGCACGGATCACCCGGGATGGCATCCGCATCTATGAAGATGCGGACTTTGCTGGCATGCGCGCCGCCGGGCGGGTCGCGGCCGAAATTCTGGATGCGGTGGCAGCGCTGGTCATGCCCGGCACCACCACCGCAGCGATTGACGCGTTCATCACTGATGAGATCAAGCGCCATGGCGTCACCTCGGCCACCATCGGCTACAAGGGCTATCGCCACGCGTCATGCATTTCGGTGAACCATGTGGTCTGCCACGGCATCCCTGGCGCGCCGATCCCGATGAGCAAGTCCGAAACGATTTCCCGCGATCTGGAAAAGCGCCGCAAGGATGACGCGCTGAAGGATGGCGACATTGTAAACATCGATGTGACGGTGATCGTGGATGGCTGGTTCGGCGACACCAGCCGGATGTATGCCGCTGGAACGCTGTCGCCCATGGCCGGGCGGTTGATCAACGAGACGCATGAGGCAATCATGCGTGGCATCGCAGCGGTCAAGCCCGGCAAGACCTTTGGCGACATCGGTCACGCGATCCAGTCCTATGTCGAGGGCAAGGGCATGTCCGTCGTACGCGATTTCTGCGGCCATGGCCTTGGCCGGGTGTTCCACGCGCCGCCAAACGTGCTGCACTACGGTCGCCCAGGCTCGGGCCCGGTGCTGGAAGAAGGCATGTTCTTCACGATCGAGCCGATGGTGAACCTTGGCCGCCCGGAAACGCGCGTGCTGGCAGATGACTGGACCGCAGTGACCCGCGACAAGTCACTCTCGGCGCAGTTTGAACATTCGGTCGGCGTGACAGCGACGGGATGCGAGATCTTCACAGCCTCGCCAGCCGGCAAGTTCCACCCGACCTGGGGTTGACCCCTCCTCGTGTGACTCCGTCTTCTCGTCGAAGGGCGCAGCGAGGAGTGACGACGTCATCGACGAGCGTTCTCGGGCCGGACCTAAGCACGTTGATGCGCCCTAGCCCGCCGTTTCCGCACAATGGCGCCGGAAGGCTCGCTTCAGAAGGTCCAGTTCGGCCCGCAAAAGGCTGATCTCGGCGCGCAGATCGTCCTCCAGAGGTACGCCAACCACCAGCGTGAAGTGCAAAAGCACCTGCCCCCCGGCAAGCAGCAGCACGGTCTGCACCCCTTCACCCAGCACCGCTGAAGGGATCGGCAGCCGGACGGCAAAGCGGCCGGTGGCACCCGGCACAGGCGTGACTGTCAGCCCATCCAGCACCCTGTCCTGATGCCGCGCCTCAAGCGTCGGTGGCGCGCCATCGACCCCAGTCAGCAAGCCCTCCCAGACGCCTTCCGCGATGCGGGTCTGGGTAAGGGTCAAGCGAGTGGAGTCTGGCATCATGGTCTCACAATTCGGCGCGGGGGCGGCGGCTGGCGACCATATCGCGCAAGGTTACGCGCGACAGGGCCGGAGCGGTGAAGATCACGTCCAGCCACAGATGCTCGATCCGCGTCTCGTCCAGCCCGGCATAAGCAAGGTCAAACTCTACCAGCGTGTCGCCCCCGCTCGCGGGCAGGTCCTGCACCAGCTGCGCAAGGTTCGGGCCATGCTTCACGTTCAGCCGCGCGAAGGCCTGCAGCGGGCGGTCGCCCTCGATCAGGGCGTTGATCCGCAGGATGTGCCGCGCGCGCAGGCCTGCCACAGCTTCGGGCGGAAAGCCGATGGCAAGGGACAGGAACGATCCCTGAAAGCCGAACACATCCAGCGACACTCCGAACGGCGCGCGGTCCGCCTCGGTCTGGTTGCGGGACTGGCGCAGGGCCACTTCGCCCAGAGGGCAATCGTGGAACAGCGCAAGGTCGTCGCTGATCGCAGTGCGCCCGGACGCCGCCACCGCACCGGGCAGGGCCAACCCGCCACGCCAGGCGTCGGGCCGCCAGACCCAGTCAGTGCCCAAAGGCATACGTGGCAGCGCTGCCCCCAGCGCCGGAGAGCCCAGCCGGTAATCGGCAGCGTGGATCACCCGGTCGATCTGGCGGCGCATCGTCCGGCCCTCGGCCCGCAGGCGACGCAGGGCGAAAGCCTCCATCCCGGGCGCTTCATCTGCTGCTTTGGCCCAGCGCTCTTGCACCTTGCGCAGGCGCCACTGGTCCAGAAGTTGCGACAGGCGCCCGGCCATGGGCTGGCCCTACTGGTCCATGTAGACGTGGCTTTCGCCCTTCGCCCCGGGATGCGTGACCGCGCCCCAACGCGCGCCACCGACCAGACGGGTGAACTTGTAGATCGCGCCCGAGGTGTACTGCGTCTTGCGCGGACCTTTCCATTCGGTCTTGCGGCGGGCCATCTCCTCATCGGAGACAGCAACCGAAATCTCACCAGTCAGGGCGTTCAGCGTGATGACGTCGCCGTTCTGCAGAAGGGCAATTGGCCCGCCATGTGCCGCCTCTGGGCCGACGTGGCCCACGCAGAACCCGCGTGTGGCACCTGAGAACCGGCCATCGGTGATCAGCGCCACTTTTTTGCCCATGCCTTGGCCCGAAAGGGCGGCGGTGGTCGACAGCATCTCACGCATTCCCGGCCCGCCAGCGGGGCCTTCGTTGCGGATGACGATGACTTCGCCTTCCTTGTAGGCGCGGCTCTTCACAGCCTCAAACGCGTCTTCCTCACACTCGAAAACGCGGGCCGGGCCGGTGAAGACCTGCTCGGCCTCGGACATGCCTGCGACCTTCACGATGGCGCCATCGGGGGCCACGTTGCCCTTCAGCGCGACCACCCCACCCGTTTTCGTGATGGGAGAGTTGATGTGGTAGATCACCCGGCCATCCGCCTCACCGCGGATTTCGTCAAGGGACTCGCCCAAGGTCTTGCCCGAGGCGGTCATGCAATCAAGGTGCAGCAGGCCTTCCTTGGCCAGTTCCTTCATCACCACGGCCACGCCGCCAACCTCATGCAGGTCCTTGGCGACGTATTTGCCACCAGGCCGCAGGTCGACGAAATAGGGCGTGTCCTTCATGCAGGCGGCAACGTCGAACAGGTCAAAGTCGATCCCCGCCTCATTCGCCATTGCGGGCAGGTGCAGCGCCGCGTTGGTGCTGCCCCCTGTGCAGCCCACAACCCGTGCGGCGTTCTCCAGCGCTTTCCGCGTCACGATATCCCGCGCGCGGATGTTCTTTTCGATCAGGTGCATGACGGCAACGCCCGACGCCTCTCCATACTGGTCGCGCGATTCATAGGGTGCCGGGGCGGAGGACGAGTTCAGCAGTGCCAGACCAACCGCCTCACTGACGCAGGCCATGGTGTTCGCCGTGTACTGCGCACCGCAAGCGCCGGAGGACGGGCAGGCGACCCGCTCCATGATCTCAAGTTCCGCGTCGGAAAGGTTCCCGGCCTGGTGCTTGCCCACAGCTTCGAACATGTCCTGCACGGTGATGTCCTGGCCCTTGTAGCGGCCCGGCAAGATTGATCCGCCATAGATGAAGACCGACGGCACGTTCAGCCGGATCATCGCCATCATCATGCCCGGCAAGGACTTGTCGCAGCCCGCCAGACCCACGATCGCGTCATAGCAATGCCCGCGCATCGTCAGTTCCACGGTGTCGGCAATCGCATCGCGCGAGGCGAGCGAGGACCGCATCCCCTCATGCCCCATGGCGATGCCGTCCGTCACGGTGATCGTCGTGAACTCACGCGGGGTACCGCCACCCTTCTTCACCCCGTGCTTCACGATCTGCGCCTGACGGTTCAGTGCGATGTTGCAAGGGGCCGCTTCGTTCCAGCAGGTCGCCACGCCCACCCAGGGCTGGTGAATCTCTTCCTCAGTGATCCCCATCGCGTAGAAATAGCTGCGGTGCGGGGCGCGCGCCGGACCTTCGGTCACATGGCGGCTGGGAAGCTTCGACTTGTCGAAACGGGTGTTGGTCATGGCGGCTCCTTGGCAAGCAATGGCGTCGCCCCAGCGATAATGGCCCGCCCGCAAAGGGGCAAGCCGAATTGGTCAGCAAGGGGCTAGCTGCCGTTGATTGCCACAGTGGCTGATTGCATGATGCCATCCAGCGACAGGCGCAGGCTGTCGATGACGCCAACATACGTCTCAAGCGCTCCGGCCAGCGCGGGCACCATGATGGAAAGTCGGGGCGCTGCTGTGTAGATCGCCGCACCGATGATGGCCACGGTCATCACCATCAGGAACCCGCTGCGGAAGCCCCTGGCTTCGCTCTGCGGTGGGCCGGACTGAATGAAATCCTCGGTCGGAACCTCAGACGGGCGCAGGGTCGAGTTGATCTCTTCGACATCCGGCAAAAGGTCACGGCGGGCCGATGGTTTCAGCGAGGCGTCGCCATCACTGTCCATCACGGCCCCGTTGGTGGCCACCAGTGCAGGCTTTGACCGACCGGGCATGGCGGCATCCAGCCCAAGATCCGTCTGGCTTTCCAGGGGGCGGGCTTCGGCGCGGCGGGCTTGGGCTTCACGCTCAGCCTCTTCGCGCAGGATTGCAAGGACGCTTTCATCTACGGCATAGGCCGCTGCCGCAGCAGCCGCCAAAGCGGGTGCGGCGTTGGCTTCTTCTTCAGGTTCATCCTCTGGGTCGGCTACAAGCGCAGCGTCCGCGTCGAGGTCTGCCTCCGCTGTCGAAGCTGTGTCCGCTTCAGCGGCAAGGATCACTTCGGGTTCCGCCTCGGTCGATTGTGATGCAGGCAGATCATCCGCCTCGGCACCAGCAATCGTTGGGCTGTCCATCTCTGCCACGGCGTCAGCGATCGTCGGGCTATCCGTTTCCTCAACGGCATCCGAGATCGTCGGGATATCCGCTTCTGCCAAGGCAGCGCTGTCATCCAGTTGGACTGACGCAGGCTCTGGCTCAATTTCGGGCGCAGCCTCGGCGGCAACTTCGGCTACCGTTGGTTCGTGGGTGTCTTCCGGTTCGGTTACAGCGACAACGTCTTCGACAACGATCGCTTCCGCCGAAGTTACGTCTTCTGCCGTAGGGACAGCTTCAGCCACCACGTGTTCAGCGGCTGGTGCCTCTGGCTGAACCTCGGCTGCAACGCTGACCGGTTCTGCCGCGGCCGGTTCAACTTCGGCAGCAGGGGCCGGATCGGCTACCGCTGACGCAGGCCGAGGCCGCATCTGGAACCACGAATGTCCGCAATTCGCACATTGCACGTCCCGGCCAATATCCGGAATCGCGTCTTCCGGAACCTCGTACTTGGCCTCACAATTCGGGCAAACCAACCGCATTCTTGTCCCTCAAAGCCTGTTCCCGGCTCCCCCAAGCGCGTTTGTAACTCTTAATTCCTGTTGTTCCAAGGCTTTGTAGCGCGCACTTGTGCAATCGTTTACGCCTGTGCGATGGAAAGCGCAGTCGCAAGCCCAAGGGTTGCGGCCAAACCAGCATCAAGACCGGCAAACCGGGCAGAGGGACTGTCGTGATCGCCTTTGATAACGTGGCCTACAGTTACGGCGGGGGGGACCTTCTGTCCGACGTCTCGCTCCGCCTTGCGCCGGGGTCGTTCCATTTCCTGACCGGTCCGTCCGGGTCGGGAAAATCGACGTTCCTCAAGCTCGCCTATGCCGAGCTTCGCGCCACTTCGGGCAAGGTCACCCTCTTTGACCGCGACGTGAAGGACCTGTCGCGCGATGACGTGGCCCGCACCCGCCGGCGCATCGGCATCGTGCATCAGGACTGCAAGTTCCTTGATCACATGTCGCTTGCCGCCAACATGGCGCTGCCTTTCACCGTGTCCGACCGCGAAAGCGACGGGCAGGACATGAAAGACCTGCTCGGCTGGGTCGGGCTTGACCATCTGGCCGACGCCCTGCCCCCTCAGCTTTCAGGCGGCGAACGCCAGCGCGCGGCTTTGGCCCGTGCGGTGATCGTCGATCCGGACGTGATCCTCGCGGATGAACCCACCGGCAACGTGGACTGGGAGATGTCGCTGCGCATCCTGACCCTGCTGGTAGAGCTGAACAAGATGGGCAAGACCATCCTTGTCGCCACCCACGACCTCAACCTGATCCGCCAGGCCAAGGCGCAGATCCAGGCCCGCGTGCTGCGCATCGCCAAGCACCGCATTCAGCTGGCGGGGGCCGACCTGTGAAGTTCCCCGCCGCCAAACCTGCCAGCCCCAGCACGCGCGCGCTGCAGGTCGTCCCGCCATCTGGCCCCACCGCCTGGCTGACCACCTTCACCGCCGGGGCGATGACCTTCCTCTGTGTCTTCGCGCTGGCCCTGTCGCTTGCTTCCGGCCGCCTTGCCGACCGCTGGTCCGAAGCGCTGGCCCGAACCGCCACCATCCGCCTGTCCGCCCCAGTCGATCAGGTCCAGATCCAGACCGACGCGATCCTGTCGGCTCTTGCCACGACCACCGGCGTCGCCAGTTTCCGCGCCATCGACGACGCCGAGGCCCGCGCCTTGCTGGAGCCCTGGTTCGGCCCTGACCTTCCCGTCGAGGCCTTGCCGATCCCGCGCCTCTTCGAAATTGTGGAAGCCGACCCCGGCTATGACAGCGAAGGTCTGCGCCAGCGTCTGGCGGCCGAAGCGCCCGGCGCCGTCCTGGACGACCACACCCGCTGGCGCCGCCCCTTGGCCGAAGCTGCGGGGCGTATCCGTTTGCTGGGTGTCCTCTCCATCGTGCTGATCGGGGCGGCGATGGCCGCGATGATCACCCTTGCCGCCCGCGCCGCCCTTGCCGCAAACGCCGAGGTGATCCGCGTCCTGCGCCTCGTGGGGGCCAAGGACAGCTACATCGCCCGCGCCTTCGTCCGCCGCTTCACCTTGCGCACGCTGGCCGGGGCCGCCGTGGGTGCCGCGGCAGGCATGGCCGGGGTCGCAGCCCTGCCCGCCGCCGATGCCGCTGGCGGGTTCCTCACCGGCCTTGGCTTTGCCGGCAAGGGCTGGCTTTGGCCGCTTATCCTGCCGCCCCTCGCTGCACTTGTGGCTTTCCTTGCCACCCGCCGCGCCGCCTTTGCCAAGCTGAAGGAGCTGACATGATCGCCCTGCGCTGGGTTCTCTCCTTGGTCTTCGTGGTCCAGATGTATCTGGCCATGGCGGTCTTCGCGGTCGTCTTTGCACCTTGGGCGCTGTTTTCGCGCCGGGGCGCTTATGCGGCCATGCATGGCTATTGCCGCTGGGTGATTTTCACCCTGCGCATCCTCTGCGGCCTGCGGTGCGAAGTGCGCGGCACCCCGCCCTCGACCGAAGCGCTGATCGCGGCCAAACACCAAAGCTTCCTCGACATCATGATGATCTTCCACGCCGTCCCTGCGGGCAAATTCGTGATGAAGGCGGAACTGATGTACGCCCCTTTCCTGGGCCAGTACGCCAAACGCATCGGCTGCGTCCCGGTCAATCGCGGCAAGCGGGGGGCCGCCATCTTGCGGATGAAAGCCGATGTTGCGGCCGGTGCGGCTGAGCCGGGGCAGTTGATCATCTACCCGCAAGGCACCCGCGTCGCCCCGGGGTTAACGAAGCCCTACAAGGTGGGGACTGGCCTTCTCTACGAACAGCTCGGCCAGCCCTGCTATCCGGTGGCGACCAACGTGGGCGTCTTTTGGCCCAAGCGCGGCATCCTGCGCAAACCGGGCCTTGCGGTGGTGGAATTCCTGCCCCCCATTCCCCCTGGCCTACCTGCGGCCGAGGTGATGGCCCGGCTGGAAGCCGAGGTTGAATCCCACTCCGACCGCCTGATGGCCGAGGCCGGGTTTACAGCTTGACCGCCGGGTAGCCCGGTTTGCTGATCAACCTGTCACACCTCCGACTGTCATCCACCTGTCACAAGCGCCCACGAAGGTCCATTCCTGCGCGCCAAGCCCATGGCGACTAAAATTTGACTCAAATTCTCTTGCTCTTTTGAGAAATACTCCACGGGTGGGAAGCCGGTTTTGCCACCGGTTCAAGAAACCGGCGGACTGCGGAGGGTGTGAAACCCTCCGGGACCAGCAAAGGGCGAGACGTATGGACTGGATCACCACCTTCGAAGACCTCCACGCCCGTTATGGCCAACCGGGTGAGGCCTCGACAGTCAAGGTCACGCCGCATCTGACCCCCGCCTACCGCGCCTATCTGGACCGCGCCCGGTTCTGCATTCTGTCCACCGTGGGGCCGGAAGGCACCGACGGCTCACCGCGCGGCGATGAAGGGCCGGTGGTCACCGTCCTTGATCCCCAGACACTGGCGCTGCCAGACTGGCATGGCAACAACCGCATCGACAGCCTACGCAACATTGTGCGGGACGGGCGGGTCAGCCTGATCTTCCTGATCCCCGGGTCCAACACCGCGATCCGGGTCAACGGCACCGCCCGGCTGACCGCTGACGATGGCCTCTGTGCCCGTTTCGACCGGGGCGGCAAGCACCCGCGCAGCGTGATCGTGATCCAGATTGCCGAGGTCTATTCCCAATGCGCCCGCGCGCTGATCCGGTCGGCCCTTTGGACCTCTGGCGACCAGTCGCAAGGCCTGCCCACGGTTGGCGACATGCTGCGCGAAATCACCGAAGGCCGGATCGACGGCCAGGCCTATGATGCCGATTGGCCAGGACGGGCTGCCAAGACGATGTGGTGACGGCGGCGGCTCGTCGATGACTGCGTCACTCCTCGCAAGGCCCGCCCCTCCGACGAGGAGACGCAGTCGAACGAGGAGGTGTCAGCTAAGCGGGCAGTCCGCCACCTCAAGGTCCAGCGCCAAGGTGGACGTCGGCCCGTAGCCCAGGCCCGAGACGTTGATATAAAGCGCGCCAGCCTCGGCCCAGACTTCGGTCACCTTCATCGTGGTGGCCGCAGGGTCGATGGCCACGTTCTCGAAAAGGGCGCACTCGGTTTCAAACTGCAGGACATAGCCGTTGAACTTGGACTCAAAGAACCGCCCGATTCCACGGGGATAGCTCAGCTCGATCCGCGTCGGACCGATTTCCACCGTCACCGGCACCACATCCAGGCCGCCGGTAAATCCCTCTGGCTCCAGCCCGAATTCCACGCCCTGGCCCACGGTCACCGTCCGGCCCCGGGCCTCCAGAAGGGGCGTCTCGCGCTGGTCCCAGGTTTCGACGGTGAAGGTCACCAGCCGACCCTCCAGCGTCCCCGCCGTCACCGGGGCCGCCATGGCAAGGATCAGCAGACCCGCCCGGATCATGCGAATTTCAGCGCAGCAATCCCGGCAAGGATCAGCAGCACCCCCAGCACCCGCATCACGCTGACCGGCTCACCGAACAGGAACACCGCCGCAATCGCCGTGCCCACCGCGCCGATGCCCACCCAGACCGCATAGGCCGTGCCCACCGGCAGCGTCTTCATCGCTTGTGAGAGGAGATAGAACGACCCCAGCGCCAGCACGATGGTGATGACCGACGGCACCAGCTTGGTGAAGCCTTCCGAGTATTTCAGGCCCAGCGCCCAGCCGGTTTCCATCAGCCCGGCAATGACCACGATCAGCCAAGGGTTCACGCCGCGAGACCCTTCGTCCCCATGTCCAGAAACTTCTGCCGCCGGTCCTTGACCAGCGCCTCGGGCTTCTTGCCCGAAAGCTCTTTCAGCATCGCCTCGATCGCCTTGCCAACCGCGTCGATCGCTTCCTTGGGCGCGCGCTGTGCGCCACCCATAGGCTCCTTGATGATCCGGTCGATCACGCCCAGCTTTTGCAGGTCCTGCGCGGTCAGCCGCAGCGCCTCGGCCGCTTCACGCATCTTTTCGGCGTCCTTCCACAGGATCGACGCGCAGCCTTCGGGCGAGATCACCGAATAGACGCTGTGTTCCAGCATCGCCACCCGGTTCGCCGTCGCAAAGGCCACCGCCCCGCCTGACCCGCCTTCGCCGATCACCACGGAAATCAGCGGCACGCCGATGGCCAGGCATTTTTCGGTGGACCGGGCAATCGCCTCGGCCTGCCCGCGTTCTTCCGCGCCCTTGCCGGGATAGGCGCCGGGCGTGTCGACCAGCGTGATCACCGGCAGGCGGAACCGGTCCGCAAGGTCCATCAGCCGGATCGCCTTCCGATACCCTTCAGGCCGGGCCATGCCGAAGTTCCGCTCGATCCTTGTCTTGGTGTCGTTGCCCTTTTCGTGGCCGATCACCAGCACCGGCTGATCCTGGAATCGCGCAACGCCGCCCATCACCGCGTGATCGTCGGCAAAGGCCCGGTCCCCGGCCAGCGAGGTATATTCGCTGAACAGCCCCTCGATGTAATCCTTGCAATGCGGCCGGTCCGGGTGCCGCGCAACCTGACATTTCTGCCAGGGCGTGAGGTTCTTATAGAGATCGCGCAGCGCGCCTTCCGCCTTGCGGTCCAGCGCCTCCGCCTCTTTGGAGACATCCATCCCCTGGCTGGTCTTGGCCATGGCGCGAAGCTCTTCGGCCTTGCCTTCGATCTCGGCCAGGGGCTTTTCAAACTCAAGGTAGTTCATGGCACGCACCTCCGGGGACGTGTCCTATATGCCCTCGGGTCTGGCATGATGCAACTCGGCAAGATTTGCATGCGCGGGCGGTGGCATCAGAGGCGGGCAGCGACGGAACAGGACCATGGCGAACGATTACGAAAAACGGTTGCGGCGCGTGCTGGACCATATCCACGATCATCCGGCGGGCGATCTGTCGCTGGATGCGCTGGCGGATGTGGCGGCCCTCAGCCGGTTCCACTTCCACCGCGTCTACAACGCCGTGGTGGGAGAGACAGCTGCCAACACCGTCCGGCGGATGCGCCTGCACCGCGCTTCCGTGGCGCTGGTGCAGGGGACAGACCCCATTGGCACCATCGCCAAGCGGGTCGGCTATCCGCAGATGGCCAGCTTCACCCGCGCTTTCGCCGGCCATTACGGCCTGACGCCTGCTGCCTTTCGCAACCGGGGCGAGCTTCGCCCCTTCCCCCTGCTTCTTGCCCGGAAAGGACCGCTCATGTTCCCCGTCACCATCCGCACCGACCCAGAACGCCGCCTTGCCGCCGTGCCGCACAAGGGGCCCTACCCCGAGATCGGCCGCGCCTTCGAAAAGCTGGGCAGCACCGTCGCCGCCCGCGGGTTCTACGGCCGCTTCGGCCACATGGTCGGCGTCTACTACGACAGCCCCGCCGACGTGAAACCCGCCGACCTGCGCAGCCATGCCGGCCTCGAATGCCCCGCCGACATGATCCTTGATCCGCCGCTGGAGGAGGTACGCCTACCCGCAGGCCGCCTCGCCGTGCTGACCTTCACCGGTCCCTATGCCGGCTTGCCCGCCGCTTATGACCAGCTCCTCGGCGTCTGGCTGCCCCCCTCTGGCGAAGTGCCCACCGACAGCCCGATGTTCGAGGTCTACCTGAACAGCCCGATGGACACCGCGCCCGAAGACCTGGTGACCGAGGTCTGTCTGCCGCTGAAGTAAAAATGCCTCAGCTGCCGGTCTGCGCTGCGTCCAGCGCAATCAGATGCGCCACATGGTCTGGCTCGCAGCTGAGCTTCTTTGCAATCTTGCTGTCTGGCGTCACGACGCGCCAGAACGGCACCACCTGATCCAGGGGCTTGCCGTCCGCAAGGTCGCGCAAGGCCACTTCCGCCACCACGCGAAGGTAGATCGCCGTCGTCACTGGGCACATGGCGTTGGCTCCCGCTTTGCGCGCGAGTTCGTTGCGCAGCCGGTCCATCGTGCGCGTCTCACCCGGCGGGATCTTCGCGAGGTAGGCCGCGATGTCCCCGGGCGAAGAGATCAGCATCGTGTTGCCCGCCTTGACCCCGGCGAAATCGGTGTGCAGCATCACCACATGCGGCGGTTTCGCCGCACCAAAGCGTTTGCGCCAATCGGTAGGTTTCTTCGCCATCTACCCCTCCACCCGTTTCTTCAAGGCGGCAAGATACATGGTGGCGAAATCGCCCGGATCAAACATCACCCACGAAGTAATCCGGCCCAGCGGCGATGGTACAGTTGCTCGCTCTACCACAGCGATGCGGGTGCCCTCCGCCAAAGGCTCCAGCACCGCCTGCCATTCGCCTGAGTACCCAGCGTCCGAGGTAAAGCGCAGCTTGATGCGGACCTCCGTCATCTCGTCCGCGACAAAAGTGATCGTCTCCCCCCGGTGGATGATCTCTTCCCAACCTCCGGCCGTCCGCGTGGTTTTGGCCACTTCGCGCCACTGAGGCTGCGCCTCGACGTCGGCGATTACCGCAAGAACACGGACTGGTGGTGCGGCGATCACCGTCTCCGCGCGCCCTTCGCGGGTGGCTGGCAGCACCCAGCCAATGAGGAAGACCAAGCCAGCCAGCAAGGCCAAGGCAGAAAAGATCAAGATCAGGACACGCATGCGAGAGCTCCGGGTCAGGTGACCCAGCCTTAGCAAGACTTGCGAGACCTTCGAAGTATCTCAAAAATCCGGCAAGTTTTGCAGTAGGTTGCCCGAAATTCTATCCCGGAAAACAGCAGCGCCCCGCAGCTTTCGCTACGGGGCGTGCATCCTCCCTAATCGCCGCGCGGGGCCTCCCCTCCCCTGGTGCGCGGCTCAGGTATTCTTTGCATTCCGCCCGGTTGCCGGGCTGACGCCGGGTGAACCTGCCCGTTTCACAGGCGGTTTGTCAACGATTCATGACGGGCCGCTGATAAGCTCGGCCTGGCGCACGATGACCTCGGCCTGGCGCATGCTGGCGATGTCGACCAGACGGCCTTTGTAGACCGCAGCGCCCTGGCCAGCAGCCTTCGCCGCCTCCATCGCCGCAAGGATTTCCCGCGCCTCGGTCACCGCCTGGTCGGATGGCGTGAAGACCTCATTCGCCAGTGCCACCTGCTTGGGGTGGATCGCCCATTTGCCAACCATGCCCAGCGTCGCCGACCGCCGCGCCTGAGCGCGGAAACCTTCTTCGTCGCTGAAATCGCCAAAGGGTCCGTCGACCGGCAAGACCCCATGCGTCCGGCAGGCGGCCACGATGGCTGCTTGCGCCCAGTGCCAGGGATCGGACCAATACTTCGCCCCGTCGCGGTGCATGTAGTAGTTTTCCTGCGTCCCGCCGATGCCGGTGGTCTGCATCCCCATGCTGGCCGCGAAATCCGCGGCCCCCAGGCTCATCGCTTGCAGGCGGGGGCTGCTGGCCGCGATTTCCTCGACATGGGCGATGCCCGCTGCCGTTTCGATAATCACCTCAAGGCTGATCCGCTTTTGCCGCCCCGCCGCCGCCTCGCAGGCCGTGACCAGCGCGTCGACCGCATAGACATCGGCCGCGCAGCCGACCTTGGGGATCATGATCTGGTCGAGGCGTGGTCCGGATTGCTCCAGAAGGTCCACCACGTCGCGATACCAGTAGGGCGTATCAAGGCCGTTGATCCGCACGCTGAGCGTTTTCTTCCCCCAGTCAATCTCACCGATCGCCTTGATAATGTTGGCCCGGGCTTGCGGCTTGTCGGCGGGCGCAACCGAATCCTCCAGATCAAGGTTGATCACATCCGCCGCGCTCGCCGCCATCTTGGCGAACAACTCGGGCCGCGAGCCGGGCGCAAACAACTGGCAACGGTTCGGACGGGCGGGGGCGGGGGGCTGCAGGCGGAAGCTCATCAGGTCAGGCCTTCGGGCAATCATGTTTCAAAGGATGCTGCGCCTGCGATATAATCTTGCGCGCCCAACCGCAAGTGGATTTCGCAGACGCAGCAAAGAGGGCCGCTCATCAAGCCTTTCGGCTTTCTTCGCTTGCGTCCAGCGCCCCACCAGCGAAGAAAGCCGTCATGCTTGATGAGCGGCCCCATGATCATCGTCACCGAAGAAGTCTTTCGCCTTGCCCAGACCTTTACCATCAGCCGCGGGTCAAAGACCGAAGCGCGGGTGCTGACCGTACGCATCCAGCGCGGAGGTGCGACGGGCCAGGGCGAATGTGTGCCCTATGCCCGCTATGGCGAAACGCTGGACAGTGTCCGCGCCCAGATCGCAACCTTGCCCGACGGCATCACCCGTCCGGCGCTGCAAGCCGCCCTGCCCCCCGGCGCCGCCCGCAACGCGGTGGATTGCGCCTTGTGGGACCTTGAGGCGAAGCTGGCCGGTCGTCGGGTCTGGGACGAAGCCGGCCTGCCTGCGCCTGGTCCGACACCCACGGCCTTCACCCTCTCGCTGGCCCAACCGGAGCAGATGCGGACAGCGGCCGCGCTGAATGCTCACCGCCCGATCCTGAAGATCAAGCTTGGCACCCCCGATGACATGCCTCGGCTTGAGGCGGTGCGTCAGGGGGCCCCGCGATCCATCCTGATCATCGACGCCAACGAAGGCTGGAGCGCCGAGGTCTACACCGACCTTGCCCCGCACCTTCTGCGCCTTGGCGTGGCACTGGTCGAACAACCCCTTCCCGCCGGGCAGGACGACATGCTGGCCGAGATCGCCCGCCCCCTGCCGGTTTGCGCTGATGAATCCTGCTTTGACCGCGCCTCCCTTTCAGCGCTGCAAGGCAAGTATGACATGGTGAACCTCAAGCTGGACAAGACCGGCGGCCTGACCGAAGGCCTTTTGACCCGCGACCTTGCCCGTCAGATGGGCTTCAAGGTGATGGTCGGCTGCATGGTCGGGTCCTCGCTGGCCATGGCCCCCGCCGTCCTGCTGGCGCAGGGGGCCGAGTGGACAGACCTTGACGGCCCGCTGCTTCTGTCCGAAGACCGCCCGCATCCCTTGTGGTACGACACCGAAGGGGTCCACCCGTCCGATGCCAACCTTTGGGGATGAACCATGACCCGCACTGTCTATGTGAACGGCGACTACCTGCCCGAGGGCGAGGCGAAGGTTTCGATCTTTGACCGGGGGTTCCTGATGGCCGATGGGGTCTATGAGGTGACCTCGGTTCTGGACGGCAAGCTGATCGACTTTGACGGCCATGTTAAGCGGCTGGCCCGGTCGCTGGCAGAGCTGGAAATGACCTGCCCAGTGGCGGAGGATGAACTCCTCGCGATGCACCGGGAACTGGTGGCGCGGAACGGGATCGACCAGGGGATGATCTACTTGCAGGTCACGCGCGGCAATCCCGGCGACCGGAGCTTCATGTTCCCTCCGGCCGACCTGCCCGGGACGATCGTGGCCTTTACCCAGAACATCCCGAACCTGGCTGATGCCCCCGCCGCGAAGACCGGGTTCAAGGTCATCACGATTCCGGACCTGCGGTGGAGCCGGGTCGACATCAAGACGGTCCAGCTTCTCTACCCCTCAATGGGGAAGATGGCGGCGAAGAAGGCTGGGGTGGATGACAGCTGGTTCACTGACGAGGATGGCGCGGTGACCGAGGGGACCTCGAACAACGCCTATATCGTCAAGGGCAACCGGATCATCACCCGCCAGCTTGGGACTGACATCCTGCATGGGATCACCCGGGCTGCCGTCTTGCGCTTTGCCGCTGAGGCGCAGTTCGAGGTGGAGGAGCGGGCCTTCACTGCGGCTGAGGCTCAGGGGGCGGATGAGGCCTTCTCGACCGCGGCGTCGATCTTTGTGATGCCGGTGGTCGAGGTGGACGGAAAACCCGTCGGCACCGGCAAGCCCGGCCCGGTGGCCACCCGGCTGCGCGAGATCTATCTGGACGAGATGCGGAAGGCGGCAATTTAAGGTGCTCCGGGCTGAGGTGTCCCGGGCAGGGACACGACACGGATCAAGCCTTTTCAATGGCTTGCCGCGCCATTTTCAGCTTTCGTTAACGAATGGCAGAGGAGTCGGGGCAGGCCCCGACCTACGGCATGGCTGACGCCCCTTTCACGCTTGACGGGTTTCGGCGCGGGGTGCGCGACGGCTTGCCCTTGGGCATCAGCATCTTTGCCTATGGGCTTGGCTTTGGTCTTGTCGCGGCGCAGGCCGGGTTTGGCATCGGCAAGGCGGTGGCGACCAGTGCCGCGCTATACTCCGGCTCGGCGCAACTGGCGGCGGTGAACCTGATGCAGACCGGCGGGGCGACGCTTTGGGCCCTCTTCGCCACGATCCTGGTCATCAACGCCCGCTACATCCTGTTTGGCGCGGCGCTGCAGCCCTGGCTGGGGCAGGCGGGGGCCGCAAAGGCCTATGGCAGCTTGCTGCTGCTGGGCGACGCCAACTGGATGGTGACGATGCGCGCCATTCGTGAGGGTGAGGCAGACCGGGCCTATCTGGCAGGCACCGGCGCGCCGATGCTGTTTGGCTGGCTGACCGGCACGGCGCTGGGGGCCGGGGCGGTCAGCATCCTGCCCGCACCCGAGGCGTTGGGGTTTGACCTGATGCTGCCCGCTTTTGCCACCGCGATGACGACGGCGATGGTCAAGGGCCGGGCCGATCTGCTGCCGGTGGCGGTGGGGGCAGGCTCGGCGCTAGCCTTGGCCCCGGCGCTGGGGCCCGCAGTGGCGATCATCGGCGCGGGGCTTGGCGGAGGGCTGGTTGCGGCCCTGCTGTACCGAGGCCCGGCATGACCAACAGCTTTCCGATCATGCTTCTGGTAATGGCTGCAGCCGCCTTTTTCTGCCGGGCGGCGGGCTTTACGCTGATGCGGTTTGTCCCCGTCTCGGCCCGGGTCGAGACGGCCTTGCGCGCCACACCCCTGGCCGTGATGGCGGCGATTGCGGCCCTGGCGCTGCAGGCTGGCGGTCTGGCCGAGGCGCTGGCGCTGGCGGCAGTGGTTGGCCTGACTCTGGTCATCCGCAGCGATGTGGCGGCGGCACTTCTGGGGGTGATGGTCGTGGCGGTGCTGCGCTGGGTGGGCGTATAAGCCAGACGGTCAGGCGGTTTGCACCAGTTGCACGGTGACGGCAGCGTAGAAGACCGCGCTGGCCGCGAGCACGCAGACATGCCAGATCGTGTAGTGGAACGGCAGCCGGTCGAAGAGGAAGAACGCCACGCCAAGGGTATAAAGCAGCCCGCCGATCACGATCAGCACCATGACCGGGGTGGAAAGGTTGGCGAAGATGTCACCCCCGGCCAAGAGGCCCGCCCAGCCCATCAAGAGCGCCAGCGCCACGGCGGCAAGTTTCAGCCGGTCAGGCGCGAAGGCGCGGATCGCGGCACCGGCAAGGGCAGCGGTCCAGAGGCCAGCCAGTAACCAAGTCGCCTCAGCCCCCGACAACAGCGCGAAGGGCGTGTAGGTGGCGGCGATCTTCACCAGGATGGCCGTGTGATCAAGGCTGCGGAAGATGCGCCGGGGCCGGGGCCGCGTGGTCATGTTGTAAAGCGCGGAAAAGACCAGCATCGCGATCAGCGCCAGACCGTATAGCGTGGTCGCGGCCACGGCTGGCGCATCACCGCGCAGGACAACGGCAAGGGTGATAAGGACGGGAACCGCCATCAACGCCGCGACCACGCCAAGGACATGGACCACAGCATCGCTGATCCATTCGGCGCGGGAGTAGTCGTGGCGGGCATCCAGCAGCATGGGGGCAAGGATAGCAGAGCGCTGGCGCTGCGCCTATGCGCCCGGGGCAGCGATGTTGATCAACTTTTCGGGGTTCGGGGGGCTAGGGGGGCGATTTCTTGGAAGAAATCGCGCCGGAGCCTTTGAAGGCTCCGGTCCGGAATTTTTGAAAATTCCGGCGTCCGGGGGGTCAGTCTTTAGAGCCGACGTTTTCGGCGAAAGCCTGTCGGAAGGCGGCCTGTTTGGCGGCGTCAGCGTCGGTTTGGGTCTGGGCGACCCAGTCGGCATAGGGCATGCCGTAAACAATCTCGCGCGCGGCGTCCTTGGTCAGGTCGATCCCCTGTTCCGCCGCCGCTTCCTGATACCAGCGCGACAGGCAGTTGCGGCAAAAGCCGGCCATGTTCATCAGGTCGATGTTCTGCACATCCGGGCGCTTTTCCAGCAAGTGGTGCATCAGCGCGCGGAAGGTGGCAGCCTCAAGCTCAAGTCTGGTCTGGGGGTCCATGGGCATCTCCTGAAGGGAAGGTGGGCCGAGGGGCTGGCCGGGTCAAGGGCTGGCCTCTTTCCCGGCGATCCCGCAGACAAGGTCAACCAGCCAGGCGACCCCAGTGTCCTGCAGTGCTGCGCGGGTGGTGACGGCGACGATGTTGCTGGCAGCCACGTCAAAGGGCAGCGGGGTGGCGACAAGGCCAAAGCGCGCGCCATGGGCGGCGATCAGGCTTTGCGGCAAGGACACCACAAGGTCACTTTCGGCGGCAAGAAACAGGGCCGAGGTGAAGTTTGGCGCGGTCATCGCGACGTTTCTGGTGCGGCCAAGCTCAGCCAGGATCGCGTCGGTGGCGACGACCGGGTCGCCCCGCACCGAGACGACAAGGTGGCGGGCGGCGCAGTAGGTCTCAAGCGACGGATCGCGGGCGTAGGGGTGGTCGGCGCGCGTGACGGCGATCAGCCGATCCTCACTGCCGGAAACCGGGCGGGTGGCAAAGCGGGCGGGATTGGTGATCCAGGGCAGGATCGCCACGTCAAGCTCACGGCTTTCCAGCATGGCAAGCACGGGGTCCCAGGGGCCTTCGTCCAGCGACTGGCGGAAGGTTGGCACCACATGCAGGACCGCAAGGCCGACCGAGGGGGCAGCCGTCGCCAGACGGGCGGCTAGCGGCGGGCCCAGGGTGCACAGGAAGGCATCCCCCGCCCCAAGCCGGAAGCGGCGGGTGGAGGTGTCGGGGTCGAAGGTGCCGGCGCCTTCAAGAACCTTGCGGACGCCTTGCAGCACCTCGGCAATCTGGGGGGCCAGGTCGAGGGCGCGGTCGGTGGGGATCATCCCGCGCGGGGTGCGCAGGAAGAGGGGGTCGTTCAACAGCCGTCGCAGCCGGCCAAGGCCATGACTGACCGCCGAAGGCGACAGGTTCAGCGCGGATGCGGCGCGGCCGACGTTCCCCTCCTTCAACACGGTTTCAAAGAGGACGAGGAGGTTGAGGTCGGTGCGGGAGAGATCAATCTGATTCAGCATATCAGTGAAATCGTATCACTGGATTCAGCTTTGTTAACCGGGGATATGACGGCCCATGGTCCGGTTGGGCGGTTTTTTGCCCCTCACCGGGCCGCACATCAGATGGAGACTGAGAATGGCAGTCATGATGATTTCCGAAGCTGTCGGGCAGACCCGGCAAGGCTATGACGCCTTGGGCGCCGTGCTGATTCCGCTGCTGAAAGCCGCAAAAGGGTTCCTGTTGCACAGCTCGCACGAGGTTGAGGGCGGCTGGCGGGTCGTGGAAATCTGGGAGACGCGCGAAGACGCGACCCGGTTTTTCGCCACCACGGTTGCCCCCCACCTGCCGGACGGCATCCACCCGAAGCTGACCTTCACGCCGCTGCACGATCTGGTGGAGGCGTAGGCTTTTTACAACCGGCGCATGCATGCGCCCGACGTGAGAATGAGGATTAGATATGTTTTTTGACACAACTTTGGTACTGCGCCTGAAGGCGCATCTTTCCGAGCCCGGTGCGGTTGCCGCTTTCTGGAAGCCGCTGGGCCATGCGGTCTGGTTCGGCAAGGACCCGGCTTTTGACCAGAAATTCCGCCAGGCCTTCATTGCCGAACATGGTGCGGCAGCGCGGGGCGAATTGATGCCCTGGCTTGGCACCCCGGAAGGGGCCTTGTCTTTGGTCATCCTTCTGGACCAGTACCCGCGAAACTCATTCCGGGGGACGCCGCGCATGTATGCGACCGACCCCTTGGCGCGGATCGTGGCGGATGCGGCGCTGCAGCTTGGCCATGACCATGCCGTTGACCCAAGCCTGCGCGGGTTCTTCTACCTGCCCTTTGCCCATTCCGAGGACATGCCGGATCAGGACCGGTCGGTCGCCCTATGCGCCGATCTGCCAGAGCCGGGGCCAAGCCATTCGCGCGGGCATCGTGAGACGATCCAGCGGTTCGGGCGCTTTCCGCATCGCAACCCGATTCTGGGCCGGACGACCACGCAGGAAGAGGCTGACTGGCTGGCTGCAGGCGGGTTCGCGGGGTGAGCCATGAATCTGAGCAGGTTTGGATCACTGCCCTTCCGTCTGGACGGAAAGGCACAACGGCAACTTTCAGACAGCATCCGCGCCGGTCAGGCGCGCCGGAAAGGCAACAGCATGCGGATCAGTGATTTCTGCTTCATCTTCGCCGCGACATGCGCCCTTGGGGGCATGGGGTTGGGCATCTTCATGGGGATTGTGCAGGACTTTACCCTCGCGCCGTCGCACGCCCATGTGAACCTGCTGGGCTGGGTGACCATGGCGCTTTACGGCCTCTACCATCGCGGCATCGGTCGGGTGTCCGGGCTGGCGGGCTGGCTGCAGGTGGGCAGCGGCGCGCTGGGGGCGGCGCTGATGGCGGTTGGGCTTGGGCTTTACCTGTCGGCAGGGCATGACGAAAGGTTTGTGCCTGTCGTCATCGTTGGATCGCTTTTGGCGTTGTTTGCGATGCTGATGTTTCTGGGCCTTGTGGTGACCGACATGCTTCGCGTGCGTCAGCCGGCCTTCGGGACGACTGTCCATTCCGGTTAACGGAGAGGGCAGTTGTGACGCCGGGGCTTTCCCCCCTTAGGCCCCGGCGTCTATTGCCGCTTCTTGCAGGATCTTCGCAAGGCGCGCGGCCCAGTGGGCCTGTTGATCTGGCGTTTCGATCAGGTCATTTCTCAGCTCAACCAAGGTATTGTGCCGACCAAGACGCAGGGCGTGGCGGTCAATGGCATCGCCGGGCAGGTGGCCGGAGTAGGGCTCATTGTCCCCGATGCACAGGTCGGATTCGGCCATCAGGCGGGCGATCAGGGCTTTTGACAGCCTTTCATCCAGATGGCTGTAAAGGACGCCCACATGCCAGGGCCGGGGCGGACGACCGCGCAAGCAGGGTGTGAAGGAATGGATCGCCACGATCACCCGTTGCGGATGCAGGGCCGCAAGGCGCGCGTAAGCGGCGTGATAGGGGCGGTAGAGCCGATCCAGACGCTCTTCCACCCCTGCGGGAGTGATGTGGCGGTTGGCCGGGATGATCGTTCCGTCATAAAGCTGCATGACGAGGGTCGGGTCATCCTCACCCCGGTTGGGGTCAATCACCAGGCGGCTAAAGTGTGAACAGATCACCGGACTGTCCAGATGCTGGCCCAAGGCGCGGGCAAGACCGGCGGCACCGACATCCCAGGCGATGTGGCGGGCCATGTCTGCCTGAGGAATGCCAAGCGAGCCGCCGTTCACCCATTCGGGAACGTGGTTCGAGGCATGGTCACAGGTGACCAGAAAGCGGCCGGGGCGGTGTTCGCCGTCGATGTGGAAGGGCACGGGGGAACCTGTCTTCAGGATGCTTGTCCCATCCTTACGGTCGTTCTGCAGGCGATGCCAGCAAGCAGCGCCCGAAAGCCGATGGCAAGCGGCGGGAAAGCGTTGCGGCAGGTTACGGATTGCGCCATAAGGCACGCGGCCCACATGAACCGAAATATCAGCAGGAGGATGGCGATGCGCCGCCACCGCAACGTGAAGATTGTGGCCACGCTTGGCCCGGCATCCAGCACTTACGAGATGATTCGTGCCTTGTTCGAGGCCGGGGCCGATGTGTTCCGCCTGAACATGAGCCATGGTGTCCATGACGACATCAGGAAACGCCACGAGATCATTCGCCAGGTCGAGAAAGACCTTGGCCGCCCGATCGGCATTCTGGCCGACCTTCAGGGGCCAAAGCTGCGGGTGGGCGTGTTCGCCAATGGCTCGGAAGAGCTTGTCGAAGGCGCGGCTTTCCGCATGGACCTGTCCAGCACGCCGGGTGACATCACCCGCGTGAACCTGCCCCACCCGGAGATCTTCGCGGCGCTGGAACCCGGCACCAGCCTTCTGGTGAACGACGGCAAGATCCGCCTGCACGTGAACAGCTGTGGCAAGGATTTCGCGGAATGCACGGTCGAGGTTGGGGGCACGATCTCCAACCGCAAGGGCGTGAACGTGCCCGACGTGGTGCTGCCAGTGGCCGCCCTGTCGGAAAAGGACCGGGGCGATCTGGAGTTTGCCTGTGAGTTGGGCGTGGACTGGCTGGCCCTGTCCTTCGTGCAGCGGCCTGAGGATGTGATCGAGGCACGCGGTCTGGCCAAGGGCCGGGCGGCGATCATGTCGAAGATCGAAAAGCCCGCCGCCGTGAAAGCCTATGACGCTATCCTGCAGGTGTCGGACGGGATCATGGTTGCGCGCGGTGACCTTGGCGTGGAATTGCCGGTCTATTCGGTGCCGCCGATCCAGAAGCGTCTGGTCCGGGGCGCCCGTGCAGCGGCCAAGCCGGTGATCGTGGCGACGCAGATGCTGGAATCGATGATCGAAGCGCCGGTGCCGACGCGCGCCGAAGTGTCGGACGTCGCCACCGCGATCTATGAGGGTGCGGATGCGGTGATGCTCTCGGCGGAATCGGCAGCGGGCAAGTACCCGATCGAAGCCGTGACCACGATGAACAACGTGGCGATGAGCGTCGAAAAGGACAGCACTTACCGGTCGATCATCGAAGCCAGCCGCGTGGTGCGCCGCGAATCGGTGGCGGACGGGATCGTGGCGGCCGCGCGCGAGATTGCCGAGGCGACCAACATCAAGGCGATCTGCTGCTTCAGCCAGACCGGCACGACCGCAAGCCTCGTGGCCCGCGAACGGCCGCATGTGCCAATCATCGCGCTGACGCCGCTGATGTCCACCGCGCGGCGCATGGCGCTGACCTGGGGCGCGCATTGCGTGATCACCCCGCCGCAGGACCGCTTCAAGGGTGCGGTGCTGGCCGCAGTCAAGGCCGCACGGGATGACGGGTTTGCGACCGAGGAAGACCAGATCGTGGTCACCGCGGGCGTGCCGTTCAACGTGAAGGGCACGACCAACATCCTGCGCGTGGCACCCTGTGATGAGCGGTTGATTTCACGGGTTGACCCCGAGTAACCTTGGCCCCGGAACAGTTGCCGGGGGTATCATGGATACGGATCTGGTGTTGACGATCGGGATCATTCTTCTGGTCCTGACCATTCCGTCCCTGTTGTCAGCCTGGGTGGAACAGCGCGTTCCTCGCGTTGCCTCACTCATGGCAATCGCGTCCTTGGGCATGATTGTCGGAGCGTTGATGACCCGGCCCGGCGGTTACAGCTTTTCCGAGGTGCCCAGCGTGATGCTGCGCGTCTTCGCCCGGCTGGCAACCTGACTGGGCCGGGAACCCAAGTGCCTGCAGCCTCTTGCGCCTGCCCGCCGCCCCTTCTATAGGAGCGGCTTCAATACCCGCACGGCCGGCCTACGTGGCATGCCGAGTCGTGCCTGAAACCACGGAGATGGAAATGCCCAAGATGAAGACCAAGTCGGCGGCGAAGAAGCGCTTCAGCTTCACGGCCTCCGGTCGGGCCAAGGCTGGCGTTGCCGGCAAACGGCACGGCATGATCAAGCGGACGACCAAGTTCATTCGCGATGCTTCTGGTACGATGCTGCTGTCCGCCTCGGACACCAAGATCGTCAAGAAGTACATGCCCTACGACCGGTAAGGAGAGCACCAGATGTCCCGCGTCAAATCCGGTGTGGTCACCCACGCCCGTCACCGCAAGGTGATCAAGGCTGCCAAAGGCTATTACGCCGCGCGCAGCACCAACTTCCGCACCGCCACTCAGGCTGTCGACAAGGCCAACCAGTACGCGACCCGCGACCGCAAGACCCGCAAGCGCAACTTCCGCGCGCTGTGGATCCAGCGGATCAACGCCGCCGTCCGGCTGTTCGACGCCGAGATGACCTATTCGCGCTTCATCAACGGTCTGGCGAAAGCCGGAATCGAAGTGGACCGCAAGGTCCTCGCCGATCTGGCCGTGCATGAGCCAGAGGCGTTCAACGCCATCGCCGGCCAGGCGAAAGCCGCGCTGGTCTGAGGCTTCAGGCAGAATCTGACCTAAGCCCCGCGCCCGCAACGGCGCGGGGTTTGTCGTTTTGCGGGAGACTCCTTAGGTGATCAACTGCCTTTCCTTGCAACCCGCCTACAGAATTATTCGTAGACTGGGTCTGCGATGAAAAGATCGTGCAGCTCTGGGGAGGTCTCTGGGCAGTAGAGAATCCTCGTGTCCGAAGACGACGAGCGGTCAACCAACAAGGCAGGGCGAGGGATGAGCCAGAAGGTCCATTCGGTCTGGACACGGGCGCTGACCCAAGCGCAGTTGAAAAGCGTTGGGTTCCAAAGCCAGACTGCGGCAACCCAGTCAAAGGGGTAGAAGCCGGGCAGGCCGACGTCGTCCTGCCAGAAGTTCAGCCAGCCGCTGGCGGTGCCTGCGACCCAGGCCTGGGCTTTGCCCTGGTGGGAGAATCGCACAAGGTCCGGCGCAGTGATGACGGTGCCGCGCCCGGCGTCGTAGGGGATCAGCGTCATCGGAAGCGCCATGGCGAGGACGTTGCGGACGGCCTCAGGGTCGACGGAGAGATTAAGATCGCGGAAGATCGGGCCGTGGCCAAGCAGTGCGCCGGTATTGCCTTCGCTAGGATGGAAAAGATGGCCTTTGCGGTGGCCCATGACGGCGACGATGCGCGTGACATTGGCTTGCAGGTCGGGCCGCCCGTCCAGAGCTGACGCAACATTCGTCAGCGGTTCAAGGGCGAGGATGGTCAGCGGGCCATCCTCTAGCGCGGAGCGGAGCGCGATGACCCCAGGAGGTGTCGTGATCTCGGCAGGTGCCGCGTGGCCGACGAAGACCGGCGGCGGGGTCAAGCCGGCCTCGGTCATCCGGGCGGTCAAGGTTCCCATGGTTGCCGCCACTGTATCGCTTGAGGTGTTGCCAAAGCTGGTAGAGATGTCGGCAATCTTTGTACCGCGCGCCACAAGCCAGAGGATGGCCAGACAATCGTCCGGATCGGTCCGAGGTCCGGCTCCGCAGGCGGCGTCGGTGTCGATCCAGAGGCGCGTGGTGGCAGCGAGAGGCGGACCACCGACGCTTAGGTCCAATGGCGGCGCTGGCATGCGGCCAGTTTTCCAGACCGTCGTCTGCGTGACGGCATAGCCTGCGAGGACCAGCAGAACGGAAAGGCCCAAAAGGCTCCGTCTTCGCATTTGGCTATTTCCCCACATTCACCCTTGGTCAGGACTGCGCCTGCTATGTGGTCAGTTCAAGCACAGGCTTCGGGATGGGCTGAACGCTGCTTGTCACGAGCGGTTAAAGACGCGGCTTGGGTGCAGTTCGCCGCCTTGGTAGTGGCCCACTGCAATCGCCTGGCCGTTCAGGCTGGCCCAGCCTTCGCTGCCCCATTCGGCCGATGCGATGACCATGCCGGGGTTGCCGTTCCTGAGGCGGGCGGCGCCTTCGGGGGTGGCGGGGAATTCGGGCAGGTCTTGTAGCCCAAGTTCGAGGGGGAGGAGGCGGGAGTCCAGCGCATCGGTCTTCGCTTCGGCCTCGATTTGCTCCATCGTCACGCCGTCCTTGGCATCGAAAGGGCCAGACCAAGTGCGGCGGAGCCATTCGACATGGCCAAGACAGCCCAGCGCCAGCCCGAGGTCACGCGCGATGGAGCGGACGTAGCCGCCTTTGCCGCAGACCATCTCAAGGTCCACATGGTCTTGGTCGGGGCGGTCGAGGAGTGTCAGGCTTTCGACCCAGAGGGGGCGGGCGGCGAGGTCCATCACCTCACCCTCACGCGCAAGGTCATAGGCGCGGTCGCCGTCGACCTTGACGGCGGAATACTGCGGGGGGACTTGTTGGATGTCGCCGCGGAAGGGCTGGAGCGCGGCCTCGATCTGCGCGTCGGTGGGGCGCTGGTCGCTGGTCGCGGTCACGGTGCCCGAAGCATCGTCGGTGTCGGTCTGGGCACCCAGCGTCACGCGGAAGCGGTAGCATTTCAGCGCGTCGGTGATGTAGCGGATGGTTTTCGTGGCCTCTCCCAAAGCCACGGCCAGAACGCCGGTCGCGTCGGGGTCAAGCGTGCCAGCATGCCCAGCCTTTTGCGCCGAAAGCGCCCATTTCACCTTGTTGACCACGGCGGTGGAGGTGATCCCGGCCGGTTTGTCCACGATCAGCCAGCCGGTAACGGCGCGGCCCTTCTTGATGCGGCCCATTTGGATCAGCCTTTCGGGACAACGGTGCCGACGATCGGCCCCATGGGAAAGCCCGCGTCGTGGCGGTTCAACTCGGGGGCATAAAGGCGCGAGATGTTGCCATCGAAGTAAAGCGCGTCCGACAGGCCCAGTTCATCCCGGAAAAGGCGGGCGAAGCTGTGGAAGTTCACCCGGTCATCCGAAATGGCAAAGACGGCGCGGCTGCCGTCGGCGGTAACGCCCACGCCATTGCGGACATAGGTGCTGTCGCTGCCCGGCAGAAGCTTGGGGTGCAGATCACCGTTCAGGACCAGCATCGGGCCGGATTGGGTGGCAAAGCGGCAAGCGGGCGCCTCGGCCTGATAAGCAAGGCTCTCGATGACGCGGAACGTCTCACCGATGCAGAAGACGCCGTTCGGCAGAAGGCCAAAGTTGCCGGGGCCGTCGCTGGTGATCAGGCGCGATTGTTCGGTGCCGTTCTCGACATAAAGGCCAACGGGGGCGAGGTCGCGGTGATACATGCCGGCGTTCATCGCAAAGCCAAGGGTCAGCCCCTCACCGTCAAGTGCTGCGTTCACCTTGTTGAAGCTGCCGTAGACGCCCTCCGGCCCGCTGTGGAACAAGCGCAGGTCTTCGCCAAGCGCCACTTCGCACAGGGTGTAGGCGGCGCCGTCAAAGGTGGTGTCGCGGCAGGTGGCGGCCGTTGCGGACAGGGGGGCAAGCGCCAGACACAGCGCAAGGCGCAGCATCAATCGTCCCCGTCGGGGGTTTCAGCGTCAAGGTCACGCTGGACGGCGGGATCGGAAAAAAGACGGCGGGTTTCATCAAGGCGGTCGAACGTCTCATCGGGCCGGAACCGCAGGTCTGGCGCGTATTTCAGCGTCATGCCCTTGACCACGCGGTGGCGGAGTTCGTGCTTGTTGCGCGCCAGGGCGGTGATCGCATCCTGCACGGGGACGGACCCCATCAGCGGCATGACGTATACGGTGGCGACCTTGAGGTCATTCGACATCGACACCTCGCCCACGGTGATGGACATGGCGTTCAACTCGGGGTCATGAATCTCGGCCCGGTTAAGGACGTCGGACAGGGTGCGGCGGATCAGTTCGCCGACGCGCAGCTGGCGCTGCGTCGGGCCCTGACCAGAGGAGGGGCGATTGCTGGACATGGCGCCCGTTTAGGCCGTTTCGGCGCGTCCTGCAACGGCGGGCTTTTGCGTGGCGCGGATCAGCGCTAAGGCAGGGGAAAGCGGAGGGTGTGACATGGCGGATGGTCCGGGGCTGGTGGTGACGGGTGCGTCGGGGCGGATGGGGCAGACGCTCATCCGGTTGGCGGGGGCGTCGGACAAGCTGCGGCTGGTCGCTTGCGTGGAGCGCGCGGGCCACGCCTGGATCGGCCGGGATGTGGGCGAGGCGATGGGCGGCCCCGCTATTGGCGTCATGGTGACGGATGACCCGCTGGAGGCGTTCGCCAAGGCGCAGGCGGTGGTGGATTTCACCTCACCCGCCGCGACAGTGGAATTTGCGGCCCTGGCCGCGCAGGCGCGGGCGGTGCATGTGATCGGCACCACGGGGCTGGAGGCGGAGCATCTGGCAAAGATCGAAGCGGCCAGCCGCCATGCGGTGATCGTGCGGGCGGGGAACATGTCCCTGGGCGTGAACCTTCTGGTGCGGTTGACGCAAAAGGTGGCGGCGGCGCTGGATGAGGACTGGGATGTGGAAATCGTCGAGGCGCATCACCGCGCGAAGGTGGATGCGCCCTCCGGCACGGCGTTGATGCTGGGGGCGGCAGCGGCGGCGGGCCGTGGCGTCAGCCTGGACAACAGCAAGGTTTCGGGCCGCGACGGCATCACCGGCGCACGCGAAAGCGGCACGATTGGCTTTTCGGCCATCCGCGGTGGCGACATCGTGGGCGAACATGACGTGATCTTTGCCGGGATGGGCGAACGGGTGATCCTGCGCCACGTGGCAACCGATCGGGCGATCTTTGCGCGCGGGGCGTTGCGGGCGGCACTGTGGGGTCAGGGCCAGAAGCCCGGAGAATATGACATGATGGACGTCTTGGGCATCTGACGAGTCATCCAACGGGCGGTCAGCCGCGTAAAACCCCAGATCGACCGCTTGGGGGCCAGACATGTACCGACTGATTGCAGGAATCCTGATGTTGGCCGCACCTGTTGCCGCCGCCGCCAACGAGTTTGAGCCGGTGCGCGACAAGGGCGCGTTCCTGTCGCTGGTGCAGGACCGCGAGTTGCGGATCTCTGTTTACGGCCTGTCGCTGAACGTGATGCCCGATGGTAAGATCAAGGGCAGCGCATTGGGTTGGGAAATCACCGGGTCCTGGGACTGGAAGGACGGCTATTTCTGCCGCGAGATGGATTGGAGCGGCATGGCCATCGATTATAACTGCCAGCTGGTCGAAGCCCAGGGTGCCGAGAAGATGCGCTTTACCGTCGATCAGGGCGCGGGCGATTCGGCGACCTTCCGGCTGCGGTAACCGCAGGTCTTTCGCCGTCGGCCCGCCGCAGGCCTGACCGCTAAAAGTCGATGGCGAGGCCCTTTTTCTCCCAATCGCCATAGCGTACCGGCTCTGGTCCCTTGCGGCCACCAAGCTCGGTCGGCAGCGGGGCCTTGGCGTCGGCTTCCTTGCGGCGAGCCTCAGCCTCGGCCAGGGCGCGTTGGGCAGCGGGGGGAAGGGTGTCGCGGTCCATGCCAGGTTCCTTGTGCAGAGGCTTATCCCTGATATACGCCGCCCAAGGTTCGGAACAAGGGGATGGCGATGGCCGAAGGTCTGGCAGCGCGGGCGGCGGCAGTGGCGATCCTGGACGGGGTGCTGGGCGAAGGGCGGATGCTGGCCGATTTCGCCGGACCTGACCTTGCCCCGGCAGACCGCGCGCGGGCCTTGCGGCTGGCGGGGTCAGTGCTGCGGCATCTGGAGCCGGCGGACAAGCTGCTGAAACCCCATCTGCGCAAAACGCCACCCCTGACCGTGCAGAACATTCTGCGGCTGGCGGTGGTCGAACTGGCCCAGGGTGCTGCGGCCCATGGCGTGGTGAACGCGGCGGTCGAGATGGCGCGGCGCGGCAAGCGGACCGCACATCTGGCCGGGCTGGTGAACGCGGTCTTGCGCGCGCTGCCCGAAGCCGCGCCCCTGCCACCGCAGATGCTACCGCGCTGGATGCGGCAACCGATGGTCCATGCCTATGGCCGTGACGCGGTGGCCGCGATCGAGGCAGTGCAGGCGGGCGATCCGCCGCTGGACCTGACGCTGCGGCCGGGGTTCGAGGCGCCAGAGGGTGTGGCCTTGCCGACCGGCAGTCTGCGGCTGGCTTCGCCGGGGCAGGTGTCGGGCCTTCCGGGCTATGCCGCCGGGGGCTGGTGGGTGCAGGACGCCGCTGCCGCCCTGCCCGCCCGTCTGCTGGATGTGCAGCCGGGGGAGCGGGTGTTGGACCTTTGCGCTGCACCGGGTGGCAAGACGCTGCAGATGGCTTCGGCGGGGGGGGTGGTCACGGCGCTGGACATTTCCGGCCCCCGGATGGCGCGGGTGTCGGCGAACCTCGCGCGGACCGGGCTGACGGCGGACTTGGTGGTGGCCGATGCGCTGAACTGGGAACCGGACGCGCCCTTTGATGCGATCCTTCTGGATGCGCCCTGTTCGGCGACAGGCACGGTGCGGCGGCACCCGGACTTGCCTTTGGTCAAGGACGGGTCAGAGCTGGCCGGGCTGGTGAAGTTGCAAGCGCAGCTTCTGGACCGGGCGCTTGGATGGCTGGCACCGGGCGGGCGGCTGGTCTTCGCCACCTGCTCGCTTCTGCCCGAAGAGGGCGAAGGTCAGCTGGCCACAGCGTTGGGGCGGCATCCGGGGCTGGTGGCCGAACGGGTGGAGTTGCCGGGCGTGGAGCCAGGCTGGTGGACGGAAAGCGGCGGCCTACGGCTGCGGCCAGATTACTGGGCGGAACTGGGTGGGATGGACGGGTTCTTCATGGCGCGTTTGCGGCGGGCGTAGTTTGCTTGGCAAGCCGCCGGGGGTTTCAGACCCTCCGCAGTCCGCCGGTTTCTTGAACCGGTGGCGAAACCGGCTTCCTACCCGTGGAGTATTTGTCAAAAGAGCAGGACAATTTTAGACAAATTGTCAGGGTTTTGGCGGGAACATCCGGTAGTAGAGCGCGTCGGGCAGGAAGTTGCCGCCCCGGAAAAGCCAGCTGAAGAGGGTCGGGAAGCTGATCTTGAAGCGGTCCGATTGCATGTGCCGGAACATGATGTCGGCGGCGGCCTCAGGTTCCATGATGAAGGGCATGGAGAAATCGTTCTTCGCGGTCAGGCGGGTGCGGATGAAGCCGGGGTTGGCCAGTTGCACCGCAACACCGGACTTGCGCAGGTCGGCATACATCGATTCCGCCAGCACCATCGTCCCGGCCTTGGACGCGGCATAACCGATGGCGCCGGGCAATCCGCGAAAGCCGGAAAGGGACCCGGTGATAACCAGATGGCCCCGGTTTTTCGCGACCATGCCAGGTAGGGCCGCGCCTACCGCGCGGACGCAGCCGGTGAAGTTGACGTTGGCCATCGCCTCGGCGTCTGACGCACTCCAGTCTTGTGCGCGCATTGGGGTGTAGACGCCGGCGAGGAAGACCATGCCGTCCAGATCACCCAACTTTGCTGCAGCAGCAGTCACGCTGTCGGTGGAGCCTACGTCGACGGCCAGGGCGGTTGCCTTGCCGGGCAGGGAAGCAACGGCCTTGGCAAGCGCCTCCTCACTGCGGGCGGACAGCACCAGTTCAGCCCCTGCCGCGCTCAGCTTTTGCGCCAGCGCAAGGCCCAGGCCTTCGGACGCGCCGACCAGCCAGTAGCGCTTGCCTTTGAAATCCCTCATTCGGCAGCGGCCAGATCGGCACGCATCTCGGCGGCGGGGACGCGGCGCATGGTTGCCACAAGCTCGGCCACCTTGATGCCGAACTTGCGGAACTGCGAGCGGTTGATGATGGTGCCGTTCTCCATCAGGTACATCCAGTCCACCACGTCAAGCACATGGCCGCCAGCCTCTGGGGTCAGCTTGATGCGGTAGCGCAGGACGACGCCCGGCCCTTCAACCCGGCCCGATCCCAAGCCCACCACATCAGCCGCCGTCGCGGTTATGTCGCCGGAATTGGCCAGGGCCAGCGTCCAGGCGCGGTGCTGGACGGTGCCGCTGTCATAGCGGAACACCTCGGACAGGGTGCCGATGTTACCCTCCCATTTCCCGTCCATCTCAGCCACGAAGCGCGAGGCGACGCGGCCCATCGGCCCGAAGATCACGCCTTCGCACTGGATCGGGCCAGAGAGATGCGCGCGCAGATCGAACTGCGGCCCAAGGCCTGCATAATCAGCCGGCGACTGCGACTGGAACGAAGCGTAGCGGCTGCGGATGGCCATCAGCGTGATGATGATCACGGCGCCGAGGAGGGCTGAAAGGATCGAGGTCACGGGCTGGCTTCCTTGGTGCGGGCGGGTTCGGGGAGCGGGGTGAAAGCGAGAAGCAGGATTGCAGTGACTTTCAATACGCAAGGAAGCGCCGCGTAGATCAAAGTAAGCGTGCGCAGGGCGGATTCGCTGTTGTCAGGGCCAGGTTTGAAGCCCGCAAGGTCCAGCGCGGGCAGAAGCGTGGCCGCTGCAAAGGCAAGCGACAGCTTGGATACGAAGGACCAAAGGCCGAACGCCGCTGCCTCCCGCGTGCCAAGCTGGGAGAGGCGTTGGGCGAAGATGGCGGGCAAAAGCGTGAGGTCGGCGCCAAGGGCCGCGCCGGAGGCCGCGCAGATCAGGGCGAAGGCAATGCCGTCGCCGGTGCCAAGGGTGAAGGTCCAGAGGAAGGCGAGGATCGCGAGGACCATGGCGCTGAGCAGCACGGGGCGAGGGCCGTGGCGACGGGCGAGATATGTCCAGACCGGGGTGGAGAGGGCGGCGGCGAGGAAGAAGAGAAGAAGCAGCGGCCCCTCCCACCCCGGCAGGCCGAGGCGGCTTTCGACGAAGAAGAGGAAAAGGGTGGAGGTGACGGCGACTGGGGTCGCGTTCAAAAGCGCGATCAGGAGAAGACGGCGGGCGAGGCGGTCGGCGAGCACCGGGCGGAAAAGGGCGAAGGGGCTGGGCGTCGGTTCCGCCGCGTGGCCTTGCCACTGGCTTTGCATCGTCAGGGTGGCGACGATTGCCAGCAGCGCGAAGAGGGCGGCGAAGGCAGTGAACGGGCTGTCGGTCGCGGCGGCAAGGGCCACGGGGGCCACGGCAGCTAGGCAGACGCCAAGGAGAGAGCCGCCCTCACGCCAGCCAGCAAGGCGGATATGGCCGCCAGGGCCTAGGGTTTCTGCCTTGGCAACGCCTTCGGCGTAAAAGCAGATGGTCAGGAAGGAAAAGGCGCTGAAAAGGCCGGTCAGGCAGAAGGCGAACCACCACAGGGGCGCGATGGGTGGGGTGACGGCGAAGAGAGCCGCCATCGAGGCGACAAGCAGGATCACGGCCAGCGCGACCCCGATCCTGCGGTGCGGGCGGGTGGATTCGGCAAGCCAGCCAAGGGCGGGGTCTTGCACGACGTCAATCAGGCGTAGGGCGGCAAGGACAAAGCCCATGGAAGCGAGCGAGACGCCGTAGCTGTCGACATAGAACTTGGGCGCGTGAATGTAGATCGGCAATCCCGCCGTGGCGATCAGCGCGGCGAAGAGCGACCAAGCGTAAAGGCGGGGGGTCACGGCTGGCCGGCGGGTTGGCTGCGGCGGTTGCCAGATGGAGCGCGTTCCGCGCAAGCCTTTTGTCTCGCCTCTGCGCGCAGGCGCGCAACCGGCTCGGGTTGGCCTCCGGCGGGGATATTTGCGCAAATGTGAAAGGCGGGGCGGTGGCGCAGGGTCATTGCGACACGTCTTCCTTGGGGGGCGTCGGGCGTGTGTTGAACTTGACCCGCTTCAGCGCCAGTTTCAACGCCTGCCAGTGGATCAGCGCCAAAACGCGGCGGGAGCCGAAGGGACGGCGAAAGGCCGAAGCGAGGATGCCGCGGTTGGTCAGGGGTTCGCGCGGCCCGATCAGGTTGGTGAAAAGGCCCCCGGTGGCGCTGGTGTAGTCGATCCAGATGCCGATGCGATCAGGCCGGATGTCGAAGCGGAAGGCATAGGTCCCCTCAACCGGCTGGAAAGGTGAGACGTGGAAGATCTTCTGCGCGGTGATCGTGTCTTCGCGGGTGATCGGCGCGCGGTCTTCGCGATGGCAGAGGTAGGAGTGGCGGTCGCCATAGGTGTTCGACACCTCGGCGATCACAGCGCGCAGGTGGCCGAGTTGATCATAGGCCAGCCAAAAGCTGACCGGGTTGAACACATGGCCCAGAAGGCGCGGCTGGGCCAGGAGGAGGAGCCGGTCAGAGGGCAAGTTATGGGCGGCCAGCACCTCACGCGCCCAAGGGGCGCCCCTGCCCTGCCCCGGCGCGCCGCCGTGGTCCTTGTCCTGCAAGGACATGAGGTTGCCGCGGTTGCGGGCAAAAAGGCGCGGGCCGCGGGATTTTTCCGGGTCCAGCAGGATGTAATCGACCGTGTAGCGAAAGGCGTTGCGGACCGGGCCCTTGCGACCGTGAAACGTCTCGGCCCGGATCCTTTGGACCTGCATTATGCCGCAACCCGCGCCACGCGGCGTTCGGTCATTGCGTTGACCACATCGACAGCGGAGGCAAAGCCGTCTTCATGGAACCCGTTGCGCATCCATGCGCCGCAAAACCAGGTGTTGTGGCGGCCATTGGTGGCGCGGATCGTGGCCTGAGCCTCCAACGCGGCCACGTCGAACACCGGGTGGTGGAACGTGTTCACGTCATGGATCAGCGCGTCCTTGATCGGACGGGTGGTGTTCAGGGTGACAAACAGCGGGTCATCCTGCGGGATGGGTTGCAGCGAGTTCATCCAGTAGGTCAGGTCAATCTTGTCGCCCGCGCCGGTCTTCGGTTCGACATAGGACCAGGATGACCAGACCTTGCGTGATTTGGGCATCAGGCTGGTGTCGGAGTGGAGGACGGATTCGTTCGGCTGATACCGGATGGCGCCCAGATTGGCGGCCTCATGCGGGGTGGCGTCGGACAAAAGGCGCAGGGTCTGGTCTGAATGGGTGGCGAAGACAACGTCATCGAACAACTCCCACTCATCCCCGGTGGCGCGGACGAGGGCGGCCCCCGCCTCACGCCGGACCGCGGCAATAGGGGTGGCGGTGCGGATATCCACGCCTTGGGCAACCATGGCTGCCTGCAGGCGGCGGACATATTCGACCGATCCGCCCTTGACCGTGTACCACTGGTGCTGGGCGTCAAAATCCAAAAGCGCGTGGTTGCGGAAGAACCGCACCAGGGCCTGAGCCGGAAAGTCGAGGATGCCCGAGGTGGGGGTGGACCAGATCGCGCCGGAAAACGGGGTGATGTAATGGTCACGGAAATAATCCCCGGTGCCGAGGCGGGCCAGAAGATCGCGGATCGTCATGGCCGGATCGTTCGCCATCGCCTCGGCATTGCGGTTGAAGTGCAGGATGTCGGAAATCATCCGCAGGAAGCGCGGGTTGAGCGCATTGCGGCGCTGCGCGAAGATGGCATCGACCGAGGCCAAGCCATATTCCAGTTTGCCGCCCTTGATCGAGGCCCCAAAGCTCATGCTGCTTTCGACCGTCGGCACGGCCAGCTTCTGGAACAGCTTCACCAGATGCGGGTAATTCACGTTGTTGTAGACGATGAAGCCGGTATCAACCGGCTGATCCTTGCGCTTGCCCGCAATCACGGTGCGGGCGTGTCCGCCAAGGCGACCCTCTGCCTCATAGAGAACCACGGCGTGGGTATCGGCCAGAAGATGCGCTGCGGCCATGCCGGAAATCCCCCCTCCGATAACGGCAACGCGGCGGCGGGCGGAACCAAAAGTCTCAAACGGCATGCAGGCTTCTTTCCCTTGACGACCTAGACACTACGCGGCGGGGGCGCGGTCGGATCACACTGGCCGGGCAAAAGAGACCTGTCAAATGAAGTTGACATCCAGCCCTTGACAGTTTTTCTGCCCGATCCAGATGTTTCGCCACGACCGGGCGCCAAGGGACAAATCCCCCAAGGATTTCTTTCAATGCCCACACTTAAGAATGATCCACCGGGCGTCAGGGTGCGTAAAAGTGCCATGATGCTTGACGCCACCATACCGGTTATGACGGAGCAATCCGGCGCGCTGCAACCAGGTGTTGTGGCTGCCAAGAATGGAATGCCCGGGCAGAAGGATCGACCGGTGGCGAAGGCGGAAGAGGGAACGGATTGGGCAGGCCTGTTGATCAGGGTGCGCGACCGTCAGGACAAAGCGGCGTTCGCGCAGCTTTTTCGCCACTTCGCCCCCCGGGTGAAGGGGTTCCTGATGAAGTCGGGCGCCGGGGCCGCCCTGGCCGAAGAATGCGCGCAGGATGTCATGGCGACGCTATGGCAGAAGGCGCACCTGTTTGACCCCGCGCGGGCCTCGGTATCGACCTGGGTCTATACCATCGCGCGGAACAAGCGGATCGACGCGCTGCGCAAGGATCGCCGCGCCGAGCCGGAAGAACTCGACTGGGGGCCAGAGCCTGAACCTGATCAGGCCGAGGTTATGGAAGCCCAGCAAGATACCGAACGGTTGGGCCAGGCCTTGGCCCAATTGCCTGCAAAACAGCGTGCCTTGATTGAACGGGCCTTTTACGGCGAATTGTCGCACAGCGAGATTGCCGCCGAAACTGGCCTACCATTGGGAACGATCAAATCGCGCATCCGGCTGGCGCTGGACAAGCTGCGCCACCACATGACGTGAAGGACTGGACGGAAATGACGATACGGCACCATCTTTCGGATCAGCTGCTGATGGCCTATGCGGCCGGCCAGCTGCCCGAAGCCTTCAATCTGGTCGTGGCCACACATGTGTCGCTCTGCGATGAATGCCGGTCGCGGTTGGGCGCCTTTGACGCCGTGGGCGGCGCGCTGATTGAAGAGATCGACGAGATTTCGATGGGAGAAGCGGCGCTTGAAGCGGCCCTTTCCCGGATTGACGGCCTGCCACAGGCGACGCGGGCCGAGCCTTTGAAGCCCGCAGGCATCTTCCCCGCGCCGCTGGCCGATTACATCGGTGGCGATCTGAGCGCGGTGCGCTGGCGGCGCATCGGCGGCGGGGTCAAGCAGGCCATTCTGCCGACCGGACCCGATGCCTCGGCCCGGCTGCTGTATATCCCGGCAGGGACGGCGGTGCCCGACCACGGCCACCGTGGGATGGAGTTGACGCTGGTCCTGCAAGGCGCCTTCGCCGACGACAACGCCCGCTTCAACCGCGGCGACATCGAAATTGCCGATGAAGAGCTGGAGCATACGCCTGTGGCCCTTGCCGGTCAGGACTGCATCTGCCTGGCCGCAACCGACGCGCCCTTGCGCTTCCGCTCCGTCCTGCCGCGTCTGGCGCAGCCGCTGTTCCGCATCTGACACCGGGTTCAGGGGCCTTCAGACGGCATCGGTCAGACCCTGAAACCGGACAACGAGAACGGGCCAGTCACCAGCAACGGTGACTGGCCCGTTCGTTATCAGCAGGTCCTCCCGTTCCAGCTGGCGCGCATCCGCCAACACCGGCCCCAGCGCGTAAAGTGCAAGCAGGCCACCGGCTGGCAAGCTGTCATTCTGGGCCAAGGCGACCTCTGGTTTGGGCAAACCCCGTGCAGTCATCACGTTGAAATCATCGGATTGCTGGCCGTTGGTCTCAGTCGCGGTTAGGGCGACATCGCCCGGAAAGGCCACCGGGATCAGCGGATCACAGCGAAAGTCATAGCCGTCCCCGGTCAAACGGAAGCCGGGGCCGGAGAGGACCGTCAGGTTCCGCTCTATCCCCGGGAACAGCGAAAACGGCCCATTCTCCACTACACTGGCACGCGACAGGCGGGCCAGAAGCTGGCCGTTCCGTTCCAGCCGCCACATCTCTACCGTGACGCCACGCCCGTTCTTCCAGGGTTGCTGGCTGTAATCGACTGGGGTGAGATGGATCATGGTGGAGGATGCGTCTCTAGAAAGCCAAGGATCGCCGCAGTCAGGCCGGGGGCCAGTGGCAAGGATGGATCGGAATAGGTTGCAAGCGGTGCGCCCGGCACATCCTCTTTCAAGGTATGCGTTGCCAGCGGCAAGTCAGCCCGTGTGGCCGCGGAAAGGGCGCTTTCCAGAACGTCGGCGTCCGGTCCTGTAACCTGAATATCCCGCCCGGCATGGACAACCAAAGCAGGGCCGGGCCATGCGGCGGCCAGACTTGCAGGGTCGGTTGTGAACAGGCTGATCAGGAACGGCTGCACTTCCACTGGGAACAGAGGTCGCAGCAAAAGGGGTATGTTTTCGGTGGGGACCACCTCTCCCGCTGCCAGGGTTTCGACAATCCGGCGGGCCTGAGGCATCAGGGCGAACATCGCAGGATTGGCGGCCAGCTGTTCAAGCAGAACCTCATCCAGGGGTCGGCCCGGCGTCGCCAGCAGGATCAGACCACACAGCGCTGGCGGCGGTTCGGCGGCCGCAGCCATAGCCACAAGGCCACCCTCGGAATGCCCCGCAAGCCAGACACAAGGTGCCAGAGACGCAGCCTCCTCCACCCAGGCGCGGGCGTCGGCGGCATAGTCTCCCAGCGTCACGGCATTGGCATCCGCAACGGCGGCCCGGCTGGCGAACATGCCCCGCTTGTCGATCCGGAGCGAGGCAACCCCCTGAGCAGCAAGCTCCTCGGCAAGAAGACGGTACATGCCGGTCTGCAGGAAGGGCCCGTTTCCGTCACGGTCGGTCGGGCCCGAGCCGGGGATGATGACCACGGCATGCCGGGCGCCTGGCACCGTCAGCGCTTCGGCGGACAGGGGGCCTTCGGGACCGGGGATCGTGACCTCGGCGGCCTGCGCGGCCGTTGCCACAAGCATGACCAAAGCTGCAGCCCTCATTCCGCTGCCGTGGGGCCGATCACCTTGACCGGATCATCCGGGGCGATTTCCTCGAAGTCGAAGTTGTCCAGGCGGCGGGCGCGTTTGCCGGCCTTCTCGGACGAGATCTTGATGTCCTCGATGTCTTTCGCGGCCTGGCCAAAATGCCGGTCCAGGCTTTCGACCCGCGTGCCAAGGCGGTCGACGTCGGCATAAAGGAGCGCCAGTTCCTTGCGGATCGCGCCCGCCTGTTCCCGCATGCGGGCATCTTTCAGCACTGCGCGCATGGTGTTCAGCGTGGCCATGCAGGTGGTGGGTGACACGATCCAGACCTTGACCGCAAAGCCTTCCCGCACGATCTCGGGGAAGTTCGCGTGGAGTTCCGCATAGACCGCTTCCGAGGGCAGGAACATCAACGCGCCATCGGCAGTTTCGCCTTCGATGATGTACTTCTCCGAGATCGCCCGGATATGCGCCCGAACAGCGGTGCGCATCTGTTGCGCCGCCTCAACCACGCCGCGCGGCGTGTCTGCGCGGCGGATCGCCTCATAGGCCTCCAGCGGGAATTTGGCGTCGATCACGATGGGGCCAGGGGGGTTCGGCAGGTGGATCAGGCAGTCGGCGCGCTTGCCGTTACTCAAGGTCGCTTGCATCGTGTAGGCGTCCTTCGGCAGGGCCTTTTGCACAATGTCATGCAGCTGGATTTCCCCAAAAGCGCCGCGCGTCTGCTTGTTCGACAGGATGTCCTGCAGGGACAGGACATTTCCGGACAGCTTCTCGATATTCGCCTGCGCCTTGTCGATGGTTTCCAGCCGCGTCTGGAGTTCCCCCAAAGACCGCGCCGTGCGGGTGGAGGTGCCGTGCAACGCCTCAGTCATCTGGCGCTGCACTTCTGCCAAGCGCTGTTCCATCACCTGCAGCATGGCGGTTTGGCTGACGGCCTGGGCTTCGGACACATGATGCAGTCCCCCGGCCAGCCGTTCCTGCCCGTCGCCCAATTGCTGCATGCGGTTGGAAAGCCAGCCGATTTCCCGCACCAAGGGCTCCGCCGCCGTGGCGGACCGGCTGACTGAGCGCAGGATCAGAAGGAGGAGCGCGAGGAGGACCAGCGCCACCGCCCCGACAAGCAGCACCTCGGGCGAGTTCCAGGCGTAGGTCTGACCGAAAAGCGTGATCATCGGCGGCCGAACAGGCGTTCGATGTCGTGGAGCGACAGTTCCACATAGGTCGGCCGCCCGTGGTTGCACTGGCCGGAAAGCGGCGTCGCCTCCATCTCACGCAACAGCGCATTCATCTCCTCCGCCCGCAATTGGCGGCCGGAACGGACAGAGCCGTGGCAGGACATACGGCTGAGGATTGCGTCGATCTTGGCCTGCACCAGCTGGCTGTCCCCGCCATCGGCGAGTTCATCAAGGATATCGCGGCACAGCCCAGCCCCGTTCACCGGGCCAAGGATCGCCGGGGTCTCGCGGATGGCGATGGCATTGCCGCCGAAGGGTTCGATCCCGAGGCCGACCTTGGCGAGCGCGGGGGCAACGTCGAGAAGGCGTGCAGCGTCGGTGGGGGACAGTTCCACAATCTCGGGGATTAGCAGGGCCTGCGCGTGGATCCCCGTCTCGGCCATCTGGCGCTTCAGGCGTTCGTAGACAAGGCGCTCATGCGCGGCGTGCTGGTCGACGATGACGATGCCGGTCGCGGTCTGGGCGAGGATGTAGTTTTCATGCAGCTGCGCGCGGGCGGCGCCAAGGGGATGGGCCTGGGTCCGCTCATCGTCGGGCTGCGCCCGCTCTTCGCTGGCGAAGGTGGCGGCTTGCGGGGCCTCGGCAAAGCCCGTCAGGCCCGGATTGGGGGCCTGAAAGGCGAGGGCGCGGGCAATGCCTTGGGGGCTGGGCCGGTCCATCTGGTAGACGCGGGCCTCTGGCCGGAAGGCCTGCAGGGTCTCGGCCCCCACGGTGGAGGACGCCCGGTGCCCCGCCCCGGTCAGCGCCGATTTCAGCGCGGTGATGATCAGGGACCGCGCGGCATCGGGTTCGCGGAACCGAACCTCGGCCTTCGCGGGGTGCACGTTCACGTCCACGCGCTGCGGATCGACGATCAGGTTCAGCACTGCCGCCGGGTGGCGGTCACGGGACAGCACGTCGAAGTACGCGGCTCGCAGCGCGCCGAACAGCATGCGGTCCAGCACTGGGCGGCCGTTGACGAAAAGGTATTGCTGCGCCGAGGAGCCGCGCGAATAGGTGGGGAGGGCGGCGTAGCCTTGCAGGCGCAGGCCTTCGCGTTCGGCATCGATGCGCAGGGCGTTTTCGGTGAAATCGCGGCCGAGTACGCCGGCAAGGCGAAGTTCCAGCGCGTCGAACATGTCGCCCGGCTGCGGATCGGCGCGGAACAGGACGCGCGCCTCGGCCCCGTCGCCCACCTCCCGCAGGGTAAAGCCGACCTGCGGCTCAGCCATCGCCAGACGGCGCACCACCTCGGCCACCGCCTGCATTTCGGCGCGGTCAGAGCGGAGAAATTTCAGCCGCGCCGGGGTCGCGCAGAACAGGTCGCGCAGTTCAACGACGGTGCCCCGCGACAGGGCGGCGGGGCGCGGGGGCGACAGGCGGCCCGCGTCGCAAGCAATCTGCGCGCCGTCATGCCCTTCGGCGCGCGAGGTGATGGTCAGGCGGCCCACGGCACCCAGTGAGGGGAGCGCCTCACCCCGGAAGCCAAAGCTGCGGATGTCCAGCAAGTCAGACCCGTCGATCTTTGACGTCGCATGGCGCGACAGCGCCAGCGGCAGGTCTGCCGCCGTCATCCCGCAGCCATCGTCCGTCACCCGGATCAGCGTCTTGCCGCCGCCGCCAATGTCGATCTGGATGCGCCCAGCACCGGCATCAAGCGCGTTCTCAACCAGTTCCTTCACGGCCGACGCGGGGCGTTCCACAACCTCACCCGCCGCGATGCGGTTGATCGCCGCCTCATCCAGTTGGCGGATCGCGGGGCGGCCATCGGCGCCCGTTATCTTGGGGGTGTGAACGGTCATGCCTCTATCTGTAGCAGGGGGGCTTGAGTCGGGGAAGAACGAAACAGGATTACGGGGCCCCGGGGTTGCAGAATTCTGCGCCCATGTCATACGAACAGAAAACGGGGGACGGACATGCAAGACATCCTGTCATTGGCCACGGCCAACCTTCTGACGCCGATGATCCTGTGCTTTGCCCTGGGCCTTTTCGCGGCATTGGCGCGGAGCGAGCTGAGCATCCCCGAGGCGGTGGCGAAGGGGATGTCGATCTACCTTCTCTTTGCCATCGGCTTCAAAGGCGGGGTGGCGGTGGCTGACCACGGGCTGGACGCAAAGCTTGTGGCGGCGCTGGTGATGGGGGTGGTCTTGTCCTTCGTCATCCCCTTTGTGGCCTTTGGCCTTTTGAAGGCGATGACCCGGCTGTCTGCCACCGACGCGGCCGCCGTGGCCGCGCATTACGGGTCGATCAGCATCGTGACCTTCGTCACCGGCTCATCGGTCGTTCAAGGCGCCGGGCTGGTGGCCGAAGGGTATATGGTGGCCGTGGCCGCGGCGATGGAGGCACCGGCGATAATCTCGGCCCTGTATCTCGCGAGCCGCTCCGGTGGGCGGGCGGAGAAGATGGATGCGGACCTCTGGCGTGAGATCCTGCTCAACGGTTCCATCGTCCTTCTGGTCGGGTCGTTCCTGATCGGCCTTGTCACCGGCCAACCCGGCATGGCGCGGATCGAGGCGTTCATTGTGGCCCCGTTCCAAGGGGTGCTGTGCCTGTTCCTGCTGGATATGGGGCTGGTCGCCGGGCGGGGCATGCGCGGGGCGAAGGGCGTGATGACGCCGGGGGTGCTGGCCTTTGGTCTGGTGATGCCGGTGGTGGGCGCCGCCTTTGGCCTTGCGGCGGGGATGGCCTTGGGGCTGTCGACCGGGGGTGTGGCGCTGATGATGGTGCTGGCGGGATCGGCCAGCTACATCGCGGTGCCGGCAGCGATGCGGGTGGCACTGCCGGACGCGAACCCGAGCGTCTACCTCACGCTGTCATTGGGGGTGACCTTCCCCTTCAATCTGGTGATCGGAATTCCGGCCTGGGTGGCCGTGGCGCAGGCTGTGGGAGGCCAATGATGCAGACGCACAAGGCAAAGCGGGTGGAGATCATCATCGAGGCCCCGATGGAGGGCCGCCTGACCGCCGCATTGGAAAAGGCCGGGGTGACGGGGTTCACCGTCCTTCCGGTTCTGGGCGGATCAGGCCGGTCCGGCCGTTGGACGCGTGAGGGGCAGGTGGGGCGGAGCGGCATGGTATCGGTCGTCTGTCTGGTCCGACCGGAGAAGCTGGATACGCTTCTGGAGGCGGCCTTTACCGTGGTGGACCGGCATATCGGGGTGATCGGGGTGACCGATGCCGAGGTGCTGCGGGCCGAACGGTTCTGAGGGGTGTCCCGGGCACGGACAGGGGTCCGTTTTATGGAAGATCAGCGGGTTACACGGTCTGGTTCAGACTATGTTAAGTGCTTTTCCGTGTCGGGACTGCTCAAGGCTTCTATCCTTGCAGCGGCTTTGTTCCTGCCGATGCAGGCCTTGGCTGAGAGCGCCCCGCTGCCGATCTTTGTCAACAAGCTGATGGCGGCGATTGGTGAGGACGGCAAGTTGGACCTGACCGGCTTCGACTGCACCGCCGAGCCGTCGGTCATCATTGATCAAACGGCGCATGACTGCCGGGACCCGACCTCGGGCCTGAAATTCCAGCATTATGGTGAGGCGGCGGGCGATACGCTTGCCATTTCGGTCGAGGTGCCGGGGCGCGACCCGGAGATCGCTGCCTTGGCGGGCATTCTGGTGCCGGACCGTGCAAGCTTTGACGCGGTGCGGGCCAGTTTTCTGTCCTTGCCCGAGACAGCTGCCTTGGCGGGCCTGTCCCGGTGCCAGATGATTCCCGGTGGGCCGGACGATGACCCGGCCCAGGTGGCAGGCTTTGCGGTCAATCATCCAAGGTCGAACAAACCGCTCGCCTTTGTTTTCGGTGCGCTTGACGCTGCGGCGGCGCGCAAGCTTGAGGGTCCGCAGGCCGAGACGCAGGTCCTGATGGCGATTCTTGTGTTGATCAGCCCGGGCTTTGACTGCCTTCCGGTGGAGTGACCGAAAGATGACAACCGCCCGCTGACAACTGCCCGCGCGGGCGCGTAGACTGGGGCCAAGGGGCGGGGAGATGGTGATGGCAGGCACGGATAAGCCGGTGCTGCTTCTGGGGGCCACCGGAAGTATCGGGCGGGCAACGGCGCAGGCTTTGGCGGCGGCCGGGTTTTCGGTGACCGCCTTGGTGCGTCCGGGCAACGCTGCGGTGCCTGACTGCCGGGTGGTTGAGGGGCGGGTGACCGATCCTGCAGATGTGGCGGCGGTGCTTGCTGCAGTGCGGCCGGTGGCGGTGGTGTCCTGCCTTGCCAGCCGGACGGGCGAGCCGGCGGATACCTGGGCGGTGGACTACCGGGCACATTCGGAAGTGCTGAAGGCCTCGGTCGCGGCGGGGGTGGGGCAGTTTGTGCTTCTGTCGGCGATCTGCGTGCAGAAACCCGTTTTGGAGTTCCAGCGCGCGAAGTTGGCCTTTGAGGCGGAGTTGAGGATCAGTGGCCTGACATGGTCCATCGTTCGGGCGACGGCTTATTTCAAATCGCTGTCGGGCCAGGTGGCGCGGGTGCAGGCGGGCAAGCCGTTTCTGGTCTTCGGCGACGGGCGCTTGACGGCCTGCAAACCGATTTCAGATGCAGACCTTGGGCGCTATCTGGCGCTGTGCCTGACCGACCCTTCGTTGCAGAACCGGGTGTTGCCGGTGGGCGGGCCGGGGCCAGCGATCACGCCACTGGATCAGGTGGCAATGCTGGAGCGTTTGACGGGCAAGCCGGTGCAGGTCAAGCGGGTGCCCCTGGCGCTGATGAACGCGATCATTGCCGGGTTGTCGCTGGGGGGAGTTCTGTCACCTGCACTGCGGGCGAAGGCGGAACTGGCGCGGATCGGGCGGTATTATGCGACCGAGTCGATGCTGGTCTGGGACGGCGCACGCTATGATGCCGAAGCCACGCCCGAGTTTGGCAGTGAACGGCTGGAAGACCATTATGCCGCAATGCTGCGCGGCGAGGTCGGCGATGACCGGGGCGCGCACAAGGTGTTCTAGGCGCGTCCTGCCCTTCGTGCCGCTCGTCGAGCACTTCGTGCACTCCTCGCTGGGTCGGTCCCCGACGAGTGCACGAAGTGCTCGAGGAGGGGTAGGCAAGTCCCCTTCAACCGGATCAGAGGCCGGTTGGCTGGCCGACGATCACGAAATGCAGCGCCTCGGGCTGGTAAAGGCGCTTTGCCACGCGGCGGATGTCGTCCATCGTCACCGCCTCGATCTTGGCGTTGCGGGTGACGGGGTAATCAATCGGCAGGTCATCCATCTGCATGCCCACCAGGATACTGGCGATGCGGCTGTTGCCGTCAAAGCGCAGCGGGTAAGAGCCAGTGAGGTAAGTCTTGGTGGTGGCAAGCTCTTCCTCGGTCAGGGCCTCTGCGCCGATGCGGGCCCATTCTGCCCGCACGACGGAGATCGCCTCGGCGACCTTGTCGTTCGAGGCGGAGAACTGGCCCATATAGGTCTCGGCCTGGTCCATCCCGACAAGGTAGCTGCCGATGCCGTAGGTCAGGCCGCGCTTTTCGCGGACCTCTGACATCAGTCGGGCGGTGAAGCGGCCGCCGCCAAAGGATTCGTTCAGGATGAAGGCGGCAAAGAAATCCGGGTCATCACGCGGGATGCCGATGTGGCCGAAAAGGACGGTGGCCTGCGGGGTCGGAAAGTCGATGACGGTCTGGCCGGGGGTCAGCAGGAACTCTGCCCGTGGCGCGAGGGGGGTGCCCATGGCGGGCAGGTCACCAAGCAGGCGGTCGAGGAGGGGGCCAAGCTCTTCCGCCGTGATGTCACCCGCGGCGGAGACATAGATCCGGTCGCGCGCAAGGGCACCCTTGTGGGCGGCAAGGATATCGTCGCGGGTCAGTGCGGCGACGGTTTCCAGCGTGCCATCGCCGGACGAGCCATAGGGATGACTGCCGAACGCCAGCGCGTTGAAGGCGTTGGAGGCGAGGGTGTCAGGGTCTTTCTCGTTCGAGCGCAGGATGGACAGGACCTGTTCACGGACGCGGTCGATGGCATCCTGGTCGAAGCGGGGCTGGATCAGGGCCGTGCGCAGAAGCGTCACGGCGGCATCGCGGTTTTCGGTCAGGAAGCGGACGGAGACACCAACGGAATCGGTGCCGGCGTCGAAGGTGAACTCAGCCGCCAGCGCATCGCGGGCTTCGGCGAAGGCGCGGCTGTCAAGGTCGGCGGCGCCCTCTTCCAGAAGCGCCGTCATCAGGTTGACCGCGCCGCGCTTTTCTGGGGCGTCCAGCGAGGTGCCGCCGCGGAACTGGATTTCCAGCGCGGTGAAGGGGATGTTGTGGTCTTCCACCAGCCAGGCGGTGATGCCACCGGGCGAGGTGACCTCGGTGATCTTCATTTCGGCCTGGGCGGGAAGGGCAAGCGCCAGGAAAGCGGCGAATACGGCGCGGATCATTCGGTTGCCTCTTCTGCGGGGGCGGCTTCGGCCTCGGCCTCGGCTTCGGGGCGCGTCAGCCAGCCGGTGACGGCGTTGCGGCGGTCAAAGACCTTGGTCGCGGCGGCCATGATGTCAGCCTCGGTTACGGCGGAGAGGGCTTCGTCCCAGCTGTCGATGTCTTCGATCGACAGCCCGATGCTGAGGCCTTCACCATAGCGGCGGGCCAGCGCGTTGACGTCGTCGCGGGCGTAGATGTCACCGGCGCGAACCTGCATGCGGATACGCTCCAGCGCGGCAGGGTCGGGGCCGGTTTCCAGGAAATCGGCGACAACCTGGTCCATCGCGGCTTCGGCATCGGCAAGGCTGACACCGGGGGCAGGCACGACGATCAGGCCGAAGGTGGCGTCGTCGATGCTGCTGCCGTCGTAGAAGGCACTGGCGTAGACGGCGGTCTGGGTGTCGAACTGCAGCGCCCGGGCAAGGACAGAGGTCTGGCCCGATCCGCCCAGAAGCTCAGCCAGCACCGTCAGTGCAGCGGCATCCTTCTGCGCGCCGGGGTCGCGTTCGGGGGCGATGTAGGTGCGGAAGACGTAAGGTTCCGACACACGCTCATCAGCCAGGGTCAGGCGGCGTTCGGCCAGTTGCGGCGGTTCCTGAGGGCGGTCGCGCGGGGTGATGCCGTCGCTCGGGGCGATGGGGCCGTAGTGCTTTTCGGCGAGGGCGCGGACGGCTTCGGGTTCTACATCACCGGCGATGACGAGGGTGGCGTTGTTCGGGGCGTAGAAGCGCTGGTAGTAGTCCAGGGCATCTTCGCGCGACAATTCCTCCATCTCGTGCCGCCAGCCGATGATCGGGATGGCGTAGGGGTGGTTCAGGAACTGCGCCGCGCGCATCTGTTCGGAGAGAAGCGCGCCGGGGCTGCTGTCAGTGCGCTGGCCGCGTTCCTCCAGGATGACCTGACGTTCGGTCGCCACGTCCTCTTCGGTCAGGCGCAGGTTGCGCATCCGGTCGGCCTCAAGCCCCATCACCAGATCAAGCCGGTCAGCGGCGACGCGCTGGAAATAGGCGGTATAATCCCACGAGGTGAAAGCATTGTCATCGCCACCTTGCGCCTCGACAATCGCGGAAAATTCGTTGGGGCCGATCTGTTCGGTGCCCTTGAACATCAGGTGTTCAAGGAAATGCGCGATGCCGGAGTGGCCGGCGGGTTCGTCAGCCGACCCCACGCGATACCAGATCATCTGCACCACGACCGGCGCGCGGTGGTCTTCGATCACGACCACATCCAACCCGTTTTCAAGACTGAAGCTGGTCACCGGTTCCGCAGCGGCGGGCAGGGTGAGTGCGAAGGCCGAACACAGTCCGACCGTCAGGCCAGTCATCAGGCCAGGTATTCCGGGCATAGCATCCTCCGCGCGGGCTTTGGGGAATAGGTGCGGGCATGGGGCCCGGTTTCAAGCCCTGCAAACGGGCTTGTTACTCTTCGCCATCCTTGCGCGGCGGGGCGGAGGGGGTTTTCAGCCCCAACTGCCGCCAGCGGGCCAGTTCGGCCTGCTGATCCAGCCGCTGCTTGCGGTAGGCTTTGTAATAAACGTTGACGTTGAACAGCCGTTCCAGGATCCGGCCATTGTTGTCGCGCCGCCATTCGAGGTCTTCCGCGGCGAGGGTGTCGCGGATGCCCCCTTCAACCCCGAAGCGGGCGGCGTGGCTGTAAAGCGCGCTGTCGCCAGCGGGAATGCCACCAGCGGCCGAGGGGTTGCCGCCAAGGGCGACAATCGCCTCGTCAAAGGGCTGCGGGTCGGCGCGATTGCTTCCGCCCAGTGCGGGTTCCGGCAATTCGTTCAGGCTTTCAGGCATGACCAGCGGCTTTGGCGGCACGATGGCGAATTCGTCGGGCCCTTGGCCGCTGCGCAGGTTCATCAACGAGGGCGTGCCGCTACCGCAAGCGACAAGCGTCAGCATCGCTGCAACCGCGACGATCGCCCTGCCCTTTGCTGCCCGCATTCGCCGCCCCCGAAACCGTCTTCAAACCCGTCTCAATCGTCGTCTTAGCCTAAAGCGCAAGCCTCGTCACGGGGTCTTTAGCGCCGTGAGCGGGCAGGTTTTCCGCCCTTGGGGTCGCTGCTGGCGAAGAGAACCAACCCCAGCGCCCCGGCAAAGATGGCGATGTCGGCCACGTTGAAGGCATAGGGATTCTCAAACCCGCAACACGACATGTTGAGGAAATCGGCCACAGCACCATACAAGATGCGGTCAATCACGTTGCCCAGCGCCCCGCCGACCAGAAGGCCGCCTGACACTTCGGCCTTCCAGTTGCCGCGTTCCGAACGCATCCACCAGATGACCCAGGCCGAGATCACCAGCGCAATCGTGATCAGCACCCAGCGGACCGCATCGGACTGGCCCGAGAAGAGCCCGAAGTTAATGCCGTAGTTCCAGGCCATCCGCAGGTTCAGGAACGGGGGCAGCACGTCAATCTCGCCCCGGTTGATCAGGTCAAGGCCGTGCACGATGGCGGCCTTCAGCGCCTGGTCGATGCCGAACGTCGCAGCGGCGGTGATCCAGAAGCGGCGCATGTCAGTGCCGGAAATGGCGCATGTCGGTGAAGACCATCGCAAGGCCAGCGGCATCGGCGGCGGCAATCACCTCATCATCCCGCATCGACCCGCCAGGCTGGATGATCGCCGTCGCCCCAGCCTCAGCCGCCGCGATCAGCCCATCAGCGAAGGGAAAGAACGCGTCCGAGGCGACGACCGCGCCTTGCGTCAGAGGGGCGGGAAGACCCAGCGCCTCGGCCATATCCTGCGCCTTGCGGGCGGCGATGCGGGTGCTGTCGATCCGGCTCATCTGCCCTGCCCCCACGCCCACGGTCGCGCCGTCACGCACATAGATGATGGCGTTGGACTTGACGTGTTTGGCGACGGTCCAGGCGAACATGAGGTCTCGCAGTTCCTTCTCAGTCGGCGCGCGTTTGGTGACGATTTTCAGGTCAGCCGCCGTGATATGGCCCGCGTCACGGTCTTGCACAAGGAACCCGCCTGCGACCTGTTTGAACGCCAGCGCCTTGGCCTTGGGGTCCGGCAAGGACGAGGTGGTCAGAAGGCGCAGGTTCTTCTTGGTGGCGAAGATCGCTTTCGCCTCATCGCTCGCACCGGGGGCGATGACGACTTCGGTGAAGATCTTGACGATCTCTTCCGCCGTCTCCGCATCCAGCGGCTGGTTCAGCGCGACGATGCCGCCAAAAGCCGAGGTCTGGTCGCAGACATAGGCGCGCTTGTAGGCCTCAATCAGCGTGCCCGCGGTGGCCACGCCGCAGGGGTTCGCGTGCTTGATGATGGCGCAGGCGGGCGCTTGCCCAAGGTCGGCCACCAGTTCGAACGCGGCGTCGGTGTCGTTGATGTTGTTGTAGGAAAGCTCTTTCCCTTGCCACTGGCGGGCGGTCGCCACACCGGGGCGGCGGGTGCCGTCGGTGTAGAACGCGGCCTGCTGGTGGGGGTTCTCGCCATAGCGCAGGGGTTGGGCGAGCTTCCCGGCAAAGCTGCGGTAGCGCGGGGTAGGGTCGTGCAATTCCCCGGCCAACCAGGTGCTGACGGCAGTGTCATAAGCGGCGGTGCGGGAATAGGCGGTCAGGGCCTGCTTTTGGCGGAAGGCGAGCGTGGTGGCGCCGTCATGGGTCTTCATCTGGGCGATGAGGGCGTCATAATCCATGGGATCGGTGACGACGGTCACAAAGCGGTGGTTCTTCGACGCGGCACGGATCATGGCGGGGCCGCCGATGTCGATATTCTCGATGCAGGTGGCGTGGTCGGCGCCTTTCGCCACGGTTTCCTCGAACGGGTAAAGGTTCACGACCAGAAGGTCGATCGGCTCAATCCCGTGGGCGGCCATGGCAACCAGGTGTTCGTCATCATCCCGCAAAGCCAGAAGCCCGCCGTGGACGTTGGGGTGCAGGGTTTTCACCCTTCCATCCATCATCTCGGGGAAACCGGTCACATCGGCCACATCGCGGACCTTCAAGCCCGCCGTCCGCAGCATCATCAGTGTGCCAGAGGTCGAGATCAGTTCCACCCCATGGGCGGCAAGGGCGCGGGCGAGGTCCAGAAGCCCGGTCTTGTCGGACACCGAAATCAGCGCGCGGCCGATGGGAACGAGGTTGGTCATCTGGCAAACCCTGTCACTGAAACCCTGGGACCGGCCCCGTCAGCCCTGCCCGTCGGGGTCAGCGCTTTCAAGGTCACGGATGGCCAGCGGAGTATCCTTTGCCTTCGCCAAGGTCCAGCCTATCCGGGTTTCAAACCCACGCGCCTGCGCGCGCAGCACGATTTGTGTGCAAGGACGGGGGCTAACGCGGCCTTTTTCCAGATAGGCCGAGGGTTCCAGCGTCAGGCTGGCCGCGCCGGAATAGCGGAAAACCCAGATCTCGCCACTGCGCAGCGCCATGGAGACGGCAGTGTCGGCCATGTCGAGGGCGGCGTTCACCTCAGGATGAAGGTGGAAGCGGATGGTAAAGCCGCCACCGGTCATGGCGGTGGTGGTCATCATGTCTTCGAACCGGCGGCGGGCATCGGCGGTCAGGGCGGTCAGCGCATCGACGCCCGACAGCCGGCGGCCGTCCTGGGCCAGCGTCAGGTTGCGGCTGGCGGTCAGGCCGTGGCTGGCAAGCCAGCCGTCATGGGCAAGGTAAAGCTCGGTCTCTTCGGTGCCTTGGGTCAGGCGCGAGGTGGTGATGTTGGCGCGGCTTTCCAGCGTGCTGCCCGATGCGCCGAAGCGTGACGAGGACGCGCCATCAAGGCACAGCGCCGAATGGGATTGCGTGGCCCGCGCGGCCAGCCGCCAGGCCGGGCCAAAGCTTTCGCCCGACCCGCAGTTCACTACCAGCGCGCGGCGGCCCGAGGTCAGCTCAAACGCCGTGGTGGAGGCGTGGGCGGTGGTTGCTGCGCGCCCAGCGGGAGGGGAGGAGGCATCGACGATCACCGAAGTGCGCCGCCCGGACAGCCGCATAAAGCCCATCGCGATGGCCGGCGTGGCCCCGGGGCGGGTTCCGGCGGCGGCCAGCGCCTGATCAAGCCGCCCTTCAGCGCCCCTGCCGCCGCCGTGAAAGCGGGCAAGATCGCCATCCGCGTGGCGCAAGCTGCGCAAGGCAGGCGCGATGCGGGTGATGGCCGAGGAGACGGCTACGGGCACGGGATGCACCGCCTCGGTCATGGCGCTGGCGGCCCAGGTGAGAAGGGTCAGCACCTCAAGCAGGTCTTCGGGGTTGCGGGTCGGGATGCCGCCTTCGGCGTCAACCTCAGCCTCGCAAAGCCGAGACAGGGCCGTGGTGGCGGGGGGAACCAGACGCTCCATCCCGATCAGGGACTGGCCTGCGTAAACCAGACCGGTCAGCGCCTCGAACTGCGGCAGGCCGGGGGCGGCGGCCTGCCAGCGGCGTGACAGGTAGACGGCCTGTGCGGCAAGGGCACGGAAGAAGGCGTGGCTGTCGGCCTTTTCGCGACCGGACAACAACCAGGTGGCGTGGTGAATCCAGCGGATGATGCGCCGACCGGTCAGGTCTGGCGTCCAGCCAGGCCCCCGCGCCGCGCCGTAGCGGGCGATCCAGCCCCAGGTCCAGTCTTGCGCCCGCTTGCGGGCGGCGGGGGTGCCGAAAGCGGCCAGATCGTCCATCCAGGCAAAGCCGTGCGCTTCGGCAAGGAAGGCGGCATCCGGGGCGGGAATGTCCCAAAGTGCGGTGTCCGGTGCTTCGGCCAGATGCCCGGCCAAGAGGACGTTGCCCGCCACCAGCTGCTTGCCCCGCGCGTAAAGGCCCATCGACCTTGGCTCGGGCTGTGACACGAAACCGCCCGCAGGCCGCGCCCGCCGCGCGGCGAGTGCGGCAAGCTTGTCGGCCAGACGGCCAAACCGTTCGCTATCCTTGCTGACCACGCCTGCTGCCCTATCCGCCCGGTTTGCCCGGATCATCGGATGTCAGCATAGCGCGACAGGGTGGCGAATGTCACCCCAGATGGTCGATGCGGTCCATGTACTGTGCCAGATGCGACACCTCACCCAGCCAGCGGGCCAGCAGGCGCGGGTCGTGCGGCGCGGCATGCACCCCAGCGGGGATTTCGCGGTTCAGCACCGATTCCACCGCCAGCGACACCGGCACCGAGACCAGCCGCCCCATCGCCGTGCCGCGCACATCGCCCCAGGCGTCCATCGCCCAGGTCTCGTGGAAGACCGGGTGGCCGTCACGTTCCGCCTTGAGCGAGACGAACAGGACCACACGGTCAGGCTCCCCCTCGGCGTAGGAGTTGTCTTTCAGAAGGGCTGCCGCGCGGGCCTCAAGCGCGGCGTTGATTTCGGCCATGGGTTTGCCTTCCAGCCCCTCAATCTCGGCAAAGATCGGCGCCCAGGCATCGGCCCAGCCGTTCAGGCGGATCGTACCCCGGACAAAATCGCGCACCTTCCAGTGCGTCTCGAACCGGTAATCCGCCATGAAAGGATAGCTGTCGCGGTTGGGATAAACCTCAAAGCTTTCGGGCTGCGGCAGGGGGGCGTCATAGCGGGTGATCGCGTCCCACGGCCGGGCCACCCGCAGTTCGGTGAAATGCCGCAAGCTGCGCGAAGGCGACCGCAGCGCCTTCAACACGCCAGCCGGGGCCCAGCTGAACTTGTAGCGGAAGGCGTTGGCAATCTTCGGCACCCCGCCGCAATAGGAGGTGAAGGACAGCACGTTGTCGTTGTGATAGGCCTTCGACGCGCGATAACGGGCAACAAGGTCATGCGCCATCAGATGGTCAATGCCGGGGTCCAGCCCGACCTCATTGATCGAAACCAGCCCCGACTCACGGAACGCCTGATCCAGATCGCGCATTTCCGGCGCGATGTAGGAGGAGGAGCAGAAATGCGCGTGACTCAAAAGGCAGGCCTTGGCGATGGCCACGTGCTGGTCAGCGGGGAGCATGGAAATGGCGATGTCGCCGGGCTGCAAGGCCTCGGTCAGCGCCTCAAGGCTGTAGGGGCGGATGTCGGTGGTGATGTCGCCAACCTCAGCCTGCGCCTTCGCGACCGTGCGGTTCCAGACCACGACGGGATGCCCCGCCTCGATCAGCCGCCGCAACCCCGGAATCGAGGACAACCCCGTCCCACACCAGTGAATGGTCATGTGTTTCGTTCCCCACTTCGTGAAGTTTCACAAAGCCTTGCTTCGTTCTTCCTCTGAATCCTGACCGAATTCGCCGCAACTGACCAGCCTGCTTTTTGGGCATCTTTTGCAGTTTCGGACGGGAAGCCCCCCACTGCCAGCTTTCCTGCCTCCGGGCGTTGTGGCCGGTCCCGAACCTGACTTGACGGAAGGTAGGGCAGTGCCTAGCCGGATCATGTCAACAACGGTGCGCAAAGATGGCCCTCTCCAGAAAAACTCTCGCGGCATTTGCATTGGCCATGATCCCGACGGGAGCGCTGGCGGCAACTTGCCCAACGGGTGAGGATTTCGTCGCCTCCTGCCAGATCGAAGGGCAGGACAAGGAAGTCCTTCTGTGCATGACGGCAGATCAAGCCATTTACCGCTTTGGCGCGCCGTCCGGCAAACCTGAACTGACCCTGCAAAGCCCGCTTGTCGACCTGACCTACCTGAAGGACGACAAGACCGGATTGGCTGATGGCGAGGCGGTGGTCTTCCAGAACCAGGACACGTCCTACCGTGTTGCCTTCGGTTTTCGGCGGTCAGCGACCGACGACTGGGTCAAGACCGGATCGATCATGGTCCTGCGTGGCGAAAAGGCCATCGCGGAACTGACCTGCGCCGAAGACACGGTCGCGCGGCTGCCCGAACGTCTTGCAGGCAGGATGAAGGACCTTGGCCGCACGACGCTGTCCGATGGTCAGCCGCTGGTCCTGCGGTCTGACAGGCGTCCTACGCCAGCCGATCAATCACCCCCATGCGAGGAGGATTTCAACGTCGATACCTGCTGGCAGCGCGGGCTTGCCGCCGCGAACCTGGGCGATCCCGCCTTGGCGCTGGGGCACTTCGACATGTCCTGCGATGCTGGGTTCAACACCTCGGGCTGCTACGATGCCGGCAAGCTGTTCCTGCAGAACCGCGACCTGCGCGACTACGACCGCGCCTACAATCGCCTATCCATTGTGTGCGATGGGGATGATATCGGTTTCGCGCCCTTCGCCTGCAAATACCTTGGCTGGATGCACCACACTGGCATCGGGGCGGACAAAGATGCCGCCAAAGCGTGGGAACTTTTGCGGCGGGCCTGCTTTCCCGCAAGTTCCAATGGCATGGCCCCGGTCATCGACGCCGAGGGTTGCCATTTCCTCGCCAAGGCGGCCCAGGCCAGCTACCCCCCGCCCATGGTGCCAAACCAGACTGGCGCCCATATCGCCTTCCTTGCGCTGGCGATGGGCTGTGCTGACGGCGCCCTGGGGATTTGCGAAGAGGCGAATACGTTCCTGGAGGCCGAAACGGCCGCCTCGGCGCTGTGGCTTGCCGAGTGCGACAGTTTTGGCAGCTGTGCCAGCCTGATTGAGCCCGCAGAAGGCTATGAGGAGCAGCGGGCGCTGATGGAAGAGATCACCCACCAGTATGGCGCGGTGTTGCGATACCTGCCTTGATGGCCTGCCAGTCCCGCCTCAGACCCGCGCCTCAGACCTTTGTCAGATGCACATCGAATTCCACCTTCGCCCGCCCCCAGACCCCTTTGTCCAGCTGGCCAAGCGTCAGAAGCGAGGGCAGAAGCTGCGCGGCGTAGTCTTGCGATGACTCCACCGGCATCAGAGATGGCAGGTTGTCGATGGCGGTCACGTCCAGCGGCGGGTTTTCGGCGACTCTTAGGGCCGGGGCGTCCCAATCGGTGGCGCGGTCATAGACCTTGATAGGGGAAAAGTCTGAGGTCGGGTCGCAAGCGATATCGCCGATCACGGTCAGCTTGCGTGGGTCTGTCTTGGCAGAGGCGGGCACAAAGACCGGGCAGCCGGGGCGGGCGAGGATGCAGTTGAGGAAGATCTCATGCTGCAAGACCTCAGGAAACGGGCCGCCGCTGGCGGTCTCGGCCATGTCCCAGCGGGTCACGGCCACACCCATGGCAGTGCACAGGTCAGCCGCACCGCTGCCGACGCGGCCAAGCGCGCCGATGATGATGGCGCGGGGGCGGGAAAGGCCGTGAAGCTCCATCCCAAGCTGGTCAAGCAGGGCAGCCTTAGACGGCACTTTGCGGACCGGTCCGGCAATGGTGCCGCGCTGCTGGGCGGCCCAGCATTTCAGGGACACCGCAGCCCCCGCATACCCCGCCCAATAGCCAAAGGCGGCGACGCGGCGGCCTTCCTCGTTCACCAAATATTCCAGATCATACAGCGTCCCGCCCCCGGCCTTGAAGCGTTTCAAAAGCTCACGTCCGGCAGGTTGGCCCTTGTAGGCATGGCCGAACATGATGTGGCGGTGGGTCAAGGGGGTGCCATCCTCGGGCAGCTCCTTCAGGCCGAAGATGATCGCGTCAGCCGGGGCCTTGGGCCACAGGTTTTCGGCCGCAATCTCACAGCCCGCCGCACGATACCCGTCAATCGGGATCGCGCGGGTCGAGGAAGCCTCGACCGTCACCCTAAGACCCGCCTTGACCAGCGCCGCAGCCCCGTCGGGCGTCAGGCCCACGCGTTCTTCATGCGGGCGTTGTTCGGCGCGCACCCAGAGATGGGTCATCGGTCAGGTCCCCCTACGGCTATCCCCGACTGTCTGATAGCAGAACCGCCGGTCGGGAAAAGGGGCGGCAGGGGGTTCGGGTGCGGGGGACTGTGCCGATACACCCTTGGGATGATTGCAAAGCCGGTGGGAACCGGCCAAATAGCCGCAGAGTGGCCCTTAACCCGTGACCCCGCATGCAAGTTGAACCGACTGACCTTCCCGACGTGCTGATCCTGACGCCGCGCCGCTTTGGTGACGCGCGGGGCTGGTTCACAGAGACATGGAGCGCCGCCGCAATGGCCAAGGCGGGGCTGGACCTGCCTTGGGTGCAGGACAATCACTCGTTTTCCGCGGCCAAGGGTACGTTGCGGGGGCTGCACTACCAGTCGCCGCCCCGAGCCCAGGACAAGCTGGTGCGCTGTTCGCGCGGGGCGATCCTGGATGTGGCCGTGGATATTCGCACCGGCTCTCCCAGCTACGGCGCTTGGGTGGGGGTGGAGCTTTCGGCGGACAACGGGCGGCAGCTGTTCGTGCCGAAAGGGTTTCTGCACGGGTTCCTGACCCTGACCGATGATGTCGAGGTGCAGTACAAATGCAGCGATATCTACAGCCCCGACCATGACGGCGCGGTGCGCTGGGATGATCCGGCAATTGGGGTGGACTGGGGCGTCAGCGCCCCGATCCTGTCCGACAAGGACGCGAAGGCGCCGTTGCTGGCTGCCATCGGCACCCCGTTCCGCATGGGTGCGGCATGAAGATTCTGGTCACCGGCGGGGCGGGGTTCATCGGGTCCGCCGTGGTGCGGGCAGCGGTCGCGCGCGGGCATCAGGTGGTGAACGTCGATGCGCTGACCTATGCGGCCTGCCTGGACAGCCTTGCGCCCATCGCAGGCTCCAACCACTACAGCTTTGAGCATGCCGATATCCGCGACCGTGACGCGCTGGACCAGGTCTTTGCCACCCATGCCCCCGATGCCGTGATGCACCTTGCCGCCGAAAGCCATGTTGACCGGTCCATCGACGGGCCGGGAGACTTTGTGCAAACCAACATCACCGGCACCTACACCATGCTGGAGGCCGCGCGAGCGTTCTGGGTGGGTCAAGGCAAGCCGGAAAACTTCCGCTTTCACCACATCTCGACCGATGAGGTCTTCGGCTCGCTCGGTCCGACCGGCAAGTTCGACGAAGACACCCCCTATGATCCCCGCAGCCCATACTCCGCCTCCAAGGCCGCCAGTGACCATCTGGTGCGGGCGTGGCATGAGACCTATGGGCTGCCGGTTCTGGTCACTAACTGCTCCAACAATTACGGGCCGTATCATTTTCCTGAAAAGCTGATCCCCGTCGTCATCCTGAACGCCCTCCACGGCCGCCCGATCCCGGTCTATGGCGCGGGCGAGAACATCCGCGATTGGCTGTTCGTGGAGGACCACGCCGAAGCGCTCCTTACCGTCGTCGAACGCGGAACCATCGGCCGCACCTATTGCGTGGGCGGTGAGGCTGAGGCGAAGAACATCGACATCGTCCGCGCGATCTGCACCCTGATGGACGAGATGCACCCCCAAGGCGCGCCGCATGACCGGCTGGTCACCTTCGTCACCGACCGCCCCGGCCATGACGCGCGCTATGCCATCGACCCCAGCCGCATCCGCGTGGAACTCGGCTGGCAACCATCCGTCACGCTAGACGAAGGCCTGCGCCGCACCGTCCGCTGGTTCCTCGACAACCGCGCTTGGTGGGAGCCCCTTCTGCAGCGCCAGGGCGTGGGCACGCGGCTGGGCAAGGGCTGATGGAGACCCTGTTCTTCGTCGCCTCCAAGACCGTCGGCATGGCGGTGCGGGTGGAAAGCTGGGCGCTGCTCCTTATGCTGCTTTCGCTTTACGGCCTTTGGCGCGGGCGCACGCGGTTGGCGGGGGTCAGCTTGTCCATCCTGTTCGCGGGTACGCTGGCGCTGACGGTGCTGCCCTTGGGCGACCTTCTGCTGCAGCCGCTTGAGGCCCGCTACCCCGCCCGGCCGCCATTGACCCAGGTGGACGGCATCATCGTGCTAGGAGGGGCGGAACAGACCGGGGCCCACCGTCTGTGGGGTGGCCCGCAACTCAACGACGCAGGCGAACGCCTGATCGAAGGCGCGATGCTGGCCCTGCGCTACCCCGATGCGCGGCTGGTCTTCACCGGCGGGTCAGCCAGCGTAGGTCGCAGCGAAGACAGCAGCGACCCGTCGGAAATGGTGCGCGATCTGTGGGTGGACCTTGGTATCGCGCCCGGGCGGATCGTGCTGGAGCAAGCCTCGCGCAACACGGTCGAAAATGCGACCCTTTTGCAAGATCAGGTGCAGCCGCAGCCGGGAGAGGTCTGGGTGCTTGTCACCTCGGCCTTCCACATGCCACGGGCACAAGAGACCTTTGCCCGGCAAGGCTGGCAGGGGCTGGTGGCCTGGCCAGTTGACCATCGGTCCGGCGATCTGGCCGCGCTGCGGGGCATCTGGCGGCTTGATCGCAATCTGATGGGCGCCAATCTCGCGTTGAAGGAATATGTCGGCATGCTGGTTTACCGGGTCATGGGGAAATGAGGGCGCTCGTCTTTGGCAAGACCGGACAGGTCGCGCACGAATTGCAGCGCCTGATGCCGGATGCCCGCTTTCTGGGTCGGGAAGAGGCGGATCTCTTGGACCCTGCCGCCTGCGCCGCGGCGGTTCTTGCCAGCGATGCCGATGTGGTCATCAACGCCGCCGCCTGGACGGCCGTCGACAAGGCCGAGGCTGAGGAAGCCGCGGCCACGGTCGTCAACGGCGATGCCCCGACCGCGATGGCGCGGGCGGCGGCAAAGCGGGGCGTACCTTTCCTGCATGTCTCAACCGACTATGTGTTTGACGGGGGCGGCGACCGGCCATTTCACCCCGATGACCCGACCGGGCCGCTGGGTGCCTATGGCCGCTCAAAGCTGGCCGGGGAAACCGGCGTGCGCGCGGCGGGCGGTCGGCATCTGATCCTGCGCACCTCATGGGTCTTCTCGGCGCATGGGGCGAATTTCGTCAAGACCATGCTGCGGCTTGGGGCGGAGCGTGAGGTGTTGCGCGTGGTGGCCGATCAGATCGGCGGGCCAACGCCAGCAGCGGCGATTGCCGAAGCGCTGATTGCAGCGGCGGGGGCCCTGCAGGGCGGCGCACAAGGCGGCACGCACCACTTTTCCGGCGCGCCCGATTCCAGCTGGGCCGATTTCGCGCGCGAGATCATGGCGCAAGCGGGCCTGCCCTGCCGGATCGAGGATATCCCGACCGCCGCTTACCCCACGCCTGCGCAGCGTCCGCTGAATTCGCGCTTGGATTGTTCGGCGTTCGAGGCCAGTTTCGGGGTATCCCGCCCCAACTGGCGGCAGGGTTTGTACAAGGTGATGACGGAGTTGGGTCAATGACGCGCAAGGGTATTCTTCTGGCGGGCGGCACGGGGTCGCGGCTGTGGCCGATCACCATGGGCACCTCAAAGCAACTGCTGCCGATCTATGACAAGCCGATGGTCTATTACCCGCTGTCGGTGCTGATGCTGGCCGGAATCCGCGAGATTGCGATCATCACGACCCCCGAGGATCAGCCGCAGTTCAAACGCCTTCTTGGCGGGGGTGGGCAATGGGGCGTCAGCTTTACCTGGATCATCCAGGAACGGCCTGAGGGCTTGGCGCAGGCCTATCTTCTGACGCGAGATTTCCTGAACGGCGCGCCTTCGGCCATGGTTCTGGGCGATAACATCTTTTTCGGCCACGGGCTGCCGGGAATGCTGGCGCGGGCCGATAAGCAGCCGTCTGGTGGCACGGTCTTCGGCTATCACGTCGCCGACCCGGAACGCTATGGCGTGGCGGCCTTTGATGCGAATGGCCGGGTGACGGCAATCGTGGAAAAGCCGAAGGTGCCGCCGTCAAGCTTTGCGATCACCGGGCTTTACTTCCTGGATGGCCGCGCGCCCGAGTTTGCCGCATCCGTCCGCCCCTCGCCCCGGGGGGAGTTGGAGATTGTCGACCTTCTGGAGGTCTACCGCGCCGAAGGGTCGTTGCAGGTAGAGCGCATGGGGCGCGGCTTTGCCTGGCTGGACACGGGCACACCGGGAAGCCTGCTGGATGCCGGGAACTTCGTGCGGACGCTGCAGGACCGGCAGGGGATGCAGGTTGGGTCACCGGACGAGATTGCGTTCCGGCATGGCTGGATTGACCGCAAGGGCTTTGCGGCGCGGGCGGATCTGTTTGGGAAAAGCAGCTACGGGGCGCAGTTGGGGACGATCCTGAAGGAAACGCCCTAATGCGCCGCTTCCGGTGACGGGCGGCGGATCTGCGGGGCGGCCTCCATCACCAGGGGGCGCAGACCCGTACCGCCGGCGTCAATCACCTCGAAGAGCTGGCGGCGCATGCGGGGTTCCCAGAAGTCGTTGATATGGCTGGCAAGAAGGGCTACACCTTCGGCATGGGGCTTCGATTCCATGAAGGTGGCGATCTGGTTGGCCATATGGATGAGTTTCTCAGCCGACATGGCTTTCCTCCGTTATGCGATCTGAATGGGTGAAGGCCTCGAACCGGTCCGGCCGGGCGAGGGCGATCAGGGTGATGCCAGCACTTTCCGCTAGCGCCACCGCGTCGGCGGTGGGGGCGGAGACGGCAATCAGCATCGGCGCGCCCAGCATGGCGACCTTCTGCACCATGTCGATGGACACGCGGCTGGTCAGGACCACCGCGCCCTGCGGACTGGTGCCCGTGCGGGCCATCGCGCCGACGAGTTTATCAAGCGCGTTGTGACGGCCGACATCTTCCCGCGACAGGGTCAGCTTGCCATTCCAGAACGCCGCGCAGTGGACGGCGCGGGTCGCGTCGTGCAGGCGCTGCTGGGCGGGGAGGCTTGCGACGGCCTCCATCACTTGGGCAGGCGTCAGGCGGAAGGTCGAAGGCGCGACCGTGGGCACCTCCCGCAGCGCCTGATCCAGACTGTCGATCCCGCACAGACCACAGCCGACCGGGCCAGTCATCTTACGGCGGCGGGCTTGCAGCTTTGCCTCAGCCTCAGGCCCAAGCCAGATCTGGACGTCCCGACCCTTGGGCAGGCTCTCAACCTCAACCGACAGAATGTCCTCAGGCGCGGCGATGCCTTCGGTCAGGGCAAAGCCGTAGCCGAAGTCCAAAAGGTCCTCCGGCGTGGCCATCATCACCGCCTGCGTCGTGCCGTTGAACGACAGCGCGACGGCGACCTCTTCGGGCAGCATCCGTTCGCCCGGCTGAACCGAGGGACCGAAGACCAGTCGAGGGATCGCCCGCGCCCCGTTCACTCTGCGGCCAGGATCCGGCGCGAGTGGGCGGCCTGGGCGTTGTAGTCCTGCTGCCATTCGCTGGGACCGTTCGACGGCGAAACCTGAACGGCGGTCACCTTGTACTCCGGGCAGTTGGTCGCCCAATCGCTGAAGTCGGTGGTGATGACGTTGGCCTGCGTGTCGGGGTGGTGGAAGGTCGTATAGACCACGCCGGGCGACACCCGGTCGGTGATCTTGGCGCGCAGCGACGTATCGCCAGAGCGGCTGGCAAGGCGGATCCAGTCGCCATCCTTCACGCCGCGAACCTCGGCGTCGTGGGGGTGGATTTCGAGAAGGTCCTCATCATGCCAGACCACGTTGGCCGTCCGGCGGGTCTGCGCGCCGACGTTGTACTGCGACAGGATGCGGCCGGTGGTCAGCAAGAGCGGGAAGCGTGGGCCGGTCCGCTCGTCCGTCGCCACATATTCGGTGCGGATGAACTTGCCCTTGCCGCGCACGAAGCCGTCGATGTGCATCAAGGGCGTGCCTTCGGGGGCCGCTTCGTTGCAGGGCCACTGGACAGAACCCATTTCTTCCAGCTTCTCATAGCTCACGCCCGCGAAACTGGGCGTCAGGATCGCGATTTCGTCCATGATCTGGGACGGGTGGGTGTAGGTCCAGTTCGCGCCCATGGCCTGAGCGAACATCTGGGTGACTTCCCAATCGGCATAGCCCTGACGCGGCGCCATCACCTTGCGGACGCGGTTGATCCGGCGTTCGGCGTTCGTGAAGGTGCCGTCCTTTTCCAGGAAGCTAGAGCCGGGGAAGAACACATGGGCGTAATTCGCGGTCTCGTTCAGGAAGAGGTCGTGGACGATGACACATTCCATCGCAGCCAGACCGGCGGCGACGTGCTTGGTGTCGGGGTCGGACTGCAGGATGTCTTCACCCTGGCAGTAAAGGCCCTTGAACGACCCTTCCACCGCGGCGTCCAGCATGTTGGGGATGCGCAGGCCCGGTTCATTGTCGATCTTCACGCCCCACATGTCTTCGAACACGCTGCGGACAGCGTCGTTCTTCACATGCCGGTAGCCCGGCAGTTCGTGCGGGAACGACCCCATGTCGCAAGAGCCCTGCACGTTGTTCTGCCCCCGCAGCGGGTTCACGCCAACGCCCGGACGGCCGATGTTGCCGGTCAGCATGGCAAGGTTGGCAATCCCGATGACGGTGGTGGAGCCTTGGGAGTGTTCCGTCACGCCCAAGCCATAGTAGATCGCCCCGTTGCCGCCGGTGGCGAACAGCCGGGCAGCGGCGCGCAGCTCCTCCGGCTTGACGCCGGTCAGCAGCTCCGTCGCCTCGGGTGAGTGGTTCGGCTGGCTGACGAATTCGGCGTAGTCCTGGAATTCGTCCCAATCGCAGCGGTCGCGGATGAAGGCTTCGTTCATCAGGCCTTCGGTCACGATCACATGCGCCAGCGCGGTGACCACGGCGACGTTGGTTCCGGGGCGCAGCGGCAGATGGTGTGCTGCCTTCACATGCGGGCCATCGACCAGATCAATCCGGCGCGGGTCGATCACGATCAACTTGGCCCCCTTGCGCAGGCGCTTTTTCAGGCGGCTGGCAAAGACCGGGTGCCCATCGGTCGGATTCGCACCGATGACGATGACGACGTCGGTATGTTCAACCGAATCAAAGTCTTGCGTACCCGCGCTGGTGCCGAAGGTCTGACCCAACCCATAGCCGGTGGGCGAATGGCAGACGCGGGCGCAGGTGTCAGTGTTGTTGTTCATGAACACGGCGCGGGTCAGTTTCTGGACCAGATACGCCTCTTCATTCGTGCAGCGCGAGGAGGTGATGACCCCCACCGACTGCCGCCCGTATTTCTCCTGAATGCCCTTCATCCGGTTGGCCGCAAACTCCATCGCCTCGGGCCAGGACACCTCCTGCCAGGGGTCGTTGATGCTGTCGCGGATCATCGGGTTCAGGATGCGGTCTTTGTGGGACGCATAGCCATAGGCGAAGCGGCCCTTGACGCAGGAATGGCCCCGGTTCGCCTTGCCGTTCTTGTAAGGCACCATGCGCACAAGCTCATCGCCCCGCATCTCGGCCTTGAAGGAGCAGCCGACGCCACAATAGGCGCAGGTGGTGATGACCGACCGTTCGGGGGTGCCGATATCGATGATGGATTTTTCCGTCAGGGTCGCCGTCGGGCAGGCCTGCACGCAGGCGCCACAGCTGACGCAATCCGATGCCAGTGCGTTGTCGGTCTTGGCACCGAAGGACACGCGGGAATCGAAGCCCCGGCCTTCGATGGTCAGGGCGAAGGTGCCCTGCACTTCCTCGCACGCCCGGACGCAGCGGCTGCAGACGATGCACTTGGCTGGGTCATAAGCGAAATAGGGGTTCGAATCGTCTTTCGGCAGCCATTGCGGATTGGCCTCACCGCTGGTGTTCTTGGCCTTGAAGTGGGTCTCAACCGCCTCATACCGCACATCGCGCAGGCCGACGGCACCGGCCATGTCCTGCAGCTCACAGTCGCCATTCGCGGCACAGGTCAGGCAGTCCAGCGGGTGGTCCGAGATGTAAAGCTCCATCACCCCGCGCCGCAGCTGCTTCAGCTTGGCGTTCTGGGTGTGGACCTTCAGGCCGGGCGCAACAGGGGTGGTGCAGGACGCCGGGGTGCCATTGCGGCCTTCGATCTCCACCAGACACAGACGGCAAGACCCGAAAGCCTCAAGGCTGTCCGTGGCGCAAAGCTTCGGGACCGTGATCCCCGCTTCGGCCGCCGCGCGCATGATGCTGGTGCCTTCGGGCACGGTCACGTCAAAGCCGTCGATGGTCAGTGTGACCATCTGTTTCGACTTGGCAGCCGGGGTGCCGAAATCGCGGTCGGGGATGATGAAGTCTTTCATTCGGCGGCCTCTTTCGCGCGGGCGAAGTCATCGGGGAAATGGGTGAGGGCGGACATCACCGGATAGGGGGTGAAGCCGCCAAGGGCGCAAAGCGACCCGGCTTTCATGGTGTTGCAAAGGTCGGTCAGCAGCGGGATCGCGTCAGTGTCACCGCGGGCGATGCGGTCGATGGTTTCCGTCCCGCGCACCGCGCCGATCCGGCAGGGAGTGCATTTGCCGCAAGATTCGATGGCGCAGAACTCCATCGCGAAGCGGGCCTGGGCCAGCATATCGGCGCTGTCGTCGAAGACCGTCAGACCGGCGTGGCCGATCAGACCGCCTTGGCCTGCGAATTCCTCATAACCGAAGGGGGTCTCAAAGTCCTTGCGCGGGTGGTAGGCACCCAAGGGGCCACCGACCTGCACGGCTTTGACCGGGCGGCCTGTGGCGGTGCCGCCAGCGATGTCATCCACGATCTGGCCAAGGGACAGGCCGAAGGCAGTTTCATAAAGCCCACCGAACCGCACGTTCCCGGCGATCTGCAGCGGGATCGTGCCGCGCGACCGGCCAAGGCCGAAGTTCTTGTAGAACGCCGCGCCCTTGGCCAGGATCACCGGGATCGAGGCGAGCGAGATCACGTTGTTCACCACCGTAGGCTTGCCCATGAAGCCCTCAAGCGCGGGCAGCGGTGGCTTGGCGCGGACGATGCCGCGCTTGCCTTCGAGGGAGTTCAGCAGGCTGGTTTCCTCACCACACACATAGGCCCCGGCACCAACGCGGACCTCCATGTCGAAGGCCGCGCCCAGCATCCCTGCGTCGCGGGCGATGGTCACCGCCGCCTCCATCACGCGGATCGCCACCGGATATTCGGACCGGATGTAGACGAAACCTTTGGTCGCCCCGCAAGCAAGGCCCGCAATCGCCATGCCTTCGATCAGGGTGAAGGGGTCACCCTCCATCAGCATGCGATCAGCGAAAGTGGCGCTGTCGCCCTCATCCGCGTTGCAGACGATATACTTGCGGTCGCCCGGCGCTTCACTGACGGTCTTCCACTTGATACCGGTCGGGAAGCCCGCCCCACCCCGGCCACGCAGCCCGCTTTCGGTGACTTCAGCGACAATCTCGGCCTTGGACATGGCTTGCGCGCGGTGCAGGCCGGTCAGGCCGCCATTGGCGCGGTAGTCTTCCAGCGAGAGGGGGTCGACAACGCCGACACGTGAAAAGGTCAGACGGGTCTGGCCGCGCATCCAGGGCAGGTCATCGACCAGACCAAGCGACTTCGCGTGCCGCGAAACGCCGCCGAACAGGGCGGGCACATCGGCGACGGTCATCGGGCCAAAGCCCATCCGTCCCGCATCGGTGGCAATCTCGACCATCGGCTCAAGCCAGACCATCCCGCGCGAACCGTTGCGGACGATCTCAACCGTCACGCCGCGACGGTCAGCCTCAACCCGCACCGCATCGGCAATTGCGTCGGCCCCAAGGGCGACGGCGGCGCTATCAAGAGGGACGTAGACCTTCATACCGCGACCTCCGCCACAACCGACACATCGCAGCGGCCGACCAGACGGCCATCGACCATCGCCGCCGGTCCGCAGGCGCAAAGGCCAAGGCAGAACACCGGCTCCAGCGTCACGCGGCCGTCGGGGGTGGTTTCGTGCCAGTCGATGCCAAGTGCGGCCTTGACCGCCCCGGCCAACCGGTCAGCGCCCATGGCCTGACAGGCCTCAGCCCGGCACAGCTTCAGCACATGGCGGCCCGCGGGGGCCTCGCGGAAATCGTGGTAGAAGGTCACAACGCCATGCACTTCGGCCTTGGACAGGTTCAGCGCCTTGGCAATCTGCGGCAGGACCGACTGTGGCACATGCCCGAAGGCGGCCTGCACAGCGTGGAGGATCGGCAGCAGCGGCCCTTCAAGATGCTGATGCGCCTCAAGGATCTCGGCAACACGGTCGGAAAGGTCTGCGGAATCAAGCATGCGGGACTTCTCTGGCTTACCTTGGCCTGGCTGGCTTGCCCCCCTTTTTGCGCCGCTTGATAGGGAAATCAATAGAGATAAGCCGTTGATTGATTGACATCGCCTATCAACGAAACTGGCGCATCGCCTCATCGATCAGGGCTTGCAGGACCGGTGTCTGCGGGTCGCGGCGGGCGGCAATCAGGCCGACGGAGTGTTCTGCCTCAGGTTCGACAATCGGGACGGACAGAAGCCGCCCGTCCAACAGGAACATGTCCGCCAACCGCTTCGGCACCACACTCGCCCAGCGCCCGGTCAGCACATGCGCGACAAGGGCAACAGTGGAGTTGGATTCGATCATCGGCGTGGCTGCCACCCCCGCATCCCCCAGATGCTGGTTCACGATGCGGCGGTTCTGCATGTCGGCCGTCAGAAGGCACAGGGGAACGCTGGCCAGATCGGCCCAACTGACCTGCCGTTTGGTCGCAAGATCGCTGCCCTTGGCGATCAGCAATCGGTAGAACTCGGTGTAAAGCGGCAGTTGCGACACCCTGCCAAGGGGTTCGTTGTCCAGGTAGGTGATCCCCGCCTCAAGCTCCAGGCTTTCGATGCCGGTCAGGATCTCAACGCTGGTGCGCGACAGGATCGACACACGCACATTCGGGTGCCGCGCGGTGAAGGGGCCGGTAAGGTCGGCCACCATCGGCAGCGCGGTCGGGATCACGCCCAGCCGCAGGTTGCCCGACAGGCCCGACCGCACGACCCGCATCTCATCCTTCAGCGCGCGCACGTCGCCCACGATGCCCAGCGCCCGGTCAAGGACGCGCTGGCCTTCCGGTGTCAGGCCCTGAAACCGGCTGCCGCGAAACACCAGCTGCACGCCAAGCTGATCCTCCAACTGCCGAATGGCCGAGGAGAGCGAGGGCTGCGTCACCCCACAAGCCTCGGCCGCACGGCCGAAGTGGCGTTCGCGCGCCAGGGCGATGAACATTTCCAGCTTGTCGATCATGGACCAAACCCTGCCCGGCGCGGCCCCTGCCCGCAAGCCCCCGCCGGAGCGGCCTTGCCCGGAAGCCCTCGAAAGCCTACGTCTTGGGGATGAAACGCTTCATCCCCTTCCTGCCCAAACCCGCCACCGTTCCTGTGATCCGGCTGTCTGGCACCATCAGTGCCGGCCAGCGCGGGCTGAACGATGAAGGTCTGGCCCCGCTGATCGACCGCGCTTTCAAGTCCAAACCTGCGGCGGTGGCGCTGCTGATCAACTCACCCGGCGGGTCTGCGGTGCAGTCCAGCCTGATCGCCGCGCGCATCCAGCGGCTGGCGGCGGAGAAGAAGGTTCCCGTCCATGCCTTTGTCGAGGACGTGGCAGCCTCCGGTGGCTATTGGCTGGCCTGCGCGGCCGATGACATCTGGGTGGATGGCAGTTCGATCGTCGGGTCGATCGGCGTGATCTTCGCGAGCTTCGGCTTCCCCGAACTGATGGCCCGGCAAGGCGTGGAACGTCGGGTTGTCACGGCGGGCAGGTCGAAAAGCCTGGCCGACCCGTTCCTGCCGCAGAAGGATGAGGATGTTGAACGGCTGAAGGCTTTGCAGACGCCGATCCATCAGGCCTTTATCGAGCATGTGAAGGCCTCACGCGGCGGGCGGCTGAACCAGACGGCAGACCTTTTCAACGCCGATGTCTGGGTGGGCCAGCAAGCGGTGGACCTGGGGCTGGTGGACGGTGTGGCGCATATGGTGCCGAAACTGAAGACGCTTTACGGCGACAAGGTTAAACTCGTGCCTTATGGGCGCAAACGCAGCCTGATGCAGCGGCTGGGGCTGGCCGTGGTCGACCAGACCCTGGGTGCGGTGGAAGACAGGGCGCTTTGGGCGCGCTACGGTCTTTAGATGCTGTTCAAGACCATTCTTGTTTTCCTTGGCCTGATGGCGCTGGTCGCCCTTATCGGCCGGGCGCTGTTCCCTTCGGCCCTGCCCCGCGTCATGCGAAAGCGCGCCGCCCCCCCTGTCTGCGCGAAATGCGGGCGCTATCTGATCGGCCGCAAGACGTGTGATTGTGGGGACAAGGCGAAATGACGGCACTGGTGACCGGCGCGGGCAAGCGTCTGGGGCGGGCGATGGCGCTGTACCTCGCCAAGCGCGGGCATGATGTGGCGGTGCACTATGCATCGTCGGCGGCTGAGGCTGAGGCGGTCGCCGATGAGATCCGCGCGATGGGCCGCAAGGCGGTGACACTGCAGGCCGACCTGCTGGTCGAGGCTGAAACCGCCGCCCTGATCCCCGCTGCCGTGGCGGCACTCGGGCCGCTGACGGTGCTGGTCAACAACGCCTCGATCTTCGAATACGACCGGATCGAAACCTCCACCCGGGAAAGCTGGGACCGGCATATGGAATCGAACCTCCGCGCGCCCTACGTCCTGACCCAAGGCTTCGCCCGCCAATGCCCCCCGGCGACGACGGATGAAAATGGCGAACCCCTTGCGCAAGGCCTCGTCATTAACATGATCGACCAGCGCATCCTCAAACTGACGCCGGAGTTTTCCAGCTACACCATTGCCAAGATGGGCCTCTGGGCGCTGACCCGCACAGCAGCGCAGGGCCTGGCCCCGCATGTCCGCGTCAACGCCATCGGCCCCGGCCCCACCTTGCAAGGCGCGCGCCAGTCGGCCGACCATTTCGCCCGCCAGCGCGCTGCAACCGTTCTCGGGCGTGGGGCGAACCCCTCGGATATCACGGCAGCGCTTGGATTTTTCCTGGATAGCCCTGCTGTAACCGGGCAGTTCCTGGCCATCGACGGCGGCCAGCATCTGGCCTGGCAAACGCCCGATGTGCTAGGGCTTGAATAGCCTGCGCCGGTCGCCTTGCGAAAAGTTGTCCACTTTCGCCGTCGCGTTCACACGAACGTCATAATTCCTGTGGTTTTTCAGGGATTTGCCGATAAGCAGAAAATGTTTCCCATGAAATCAACGGCTTGGCAAAACGCCTAAAAAACAGGCACTACGATGAACCGGGCCGAAAACAACGGAAATTTCGCGCTCGTGAAATCTTCTCCGCAGAGTTATCCCCAGAAAGAGTGGACAGCTTTCCTCTTGCCCCGGCCCGTGGTTCATTGCAGGCCCGACACAGAATCGATGCCCTTTTCCCATGGATGAAACCCCCGCAATCGACCCGCGCACCGGGCATGAGGTGATCCAGGATTACCTGCGCACGCTGGACGGCTCGCCCGGCGTGTACAGGATGCTGAACGCCGCCTCCGAGGTGCTTTACGTTGGCAAGGCGCGCAACCTGAAGGCGCGGGTGTCAAACTATGCCCGCCCTTCGGGCCATTCCGGCCGCATCGCCCGGATGATCCATGAAACCGCGTCGATGATGTTCCTGACCACGCGGACGGAGCTTGAGGCGCTGCTCCTTGAACAGAACCTCATTAAGCAGCTGAAGCCGCGCTACAACGTTCTTCTGCGCGACGACAAGTCGTTCCCGAACATCCTGATTTCCGCCGAACACCCCTACCCGCAGATCAAGAAACACCGCGGCAAGAAGTCCGAGAAAGGCGCCTACTTCGGCCCCTTCGCCAGTGCTGGTGCCGTGAACCGCACGCTGAACCAGCTGCAGAAGGTCTTCCTTCTGCGCAACTGCTCGGACTCGATGTTCGAAAGCCGCACCCGCCCCTGCCTGCAATACCAGATCAAGCGCTGCTCTGCGCCTTGCGTGGAAAAGATCAGCCGTGAGGGTTACGCCACCCTCGTCGCCGACGCCACGCGCTTCCTTGAGGGCAAGACCACCTCCGTCCAGTCCGACCTCGCCAAGTCGATGACCGAAGCTAGCCAAGCGATGGAATTCGAACGCGCCGCCGCCCTGCGCGACCGGATCAAGGCCCTTACCCAGGTCCAGCAGACCCAGGGCATCAACCCCCAGGGCGTGGCCGAGGCTGACGTGGTCGCCCTCCACCTCGACCATGGCCAGGCCTGCGTGCAGGTCTTCTTCATCCGCGCCAACCAGTCCTGGGGCAACCGCGACTTCTACCCCAAGACGGGTGCAGGGGCGGAGGAGCCTGAGATCATGGAGGCCTTCCTCACCCAGTTCTACGACGACAAGGAACCCCCGCGCCTTGTCCTCCTCTCCCACCCGGTCGAAAACCCTGACCTTGTGGCCGAAGCTTTGGCCATCCGTGCCGGTCGCAAGGTGGAACTCGCCGTGCCGCTGCGGGGTGAAAAGGCCGAACTGGTGGAAAACGCCGCCCGCAACGCCCGCGAAAGCCTCGCCCGCCGGATGGCCGAATCCACCACGCAGAACAAGCTCCTCACCGGTCTGGCTGAGGCCTTCGACCTCGATACCCCGCCCAAGCGGATTGAGGTTTACGACAACTCCCACATCCAAGGCACCAATGCCGTCGGCGGGATGATCGTCGCCGGGGCGGAGGGCTTCCTGAAATCCCAATACCGCAAGTTCAACATCAAATCCGACGCCGGGGCCAATTCCGACGACTTCGGCATGATGAAAGAGGTGCTCACCCGCCGCTTCGAACGCCTTCTGAAGGAAGACCCGGAGCGGAAGTCGGACATGTGGCCCGACCTTCTGCTGATCGACGGCGGGCAGGGGCAGGTCTCAGCCGTGGCGGGGATCATGAATGAACTCGGCGTCGAAGACATCCCGATGGTCGGCGTCGCCAAAGGCATCGACCGCGACGCGGGCAAGGAAGAATTCCACCGCCCCAATGAGCGCCCCTTCGCCCTGCAAAGGAACGACCCCGTCCTCTACTTCATCCAGCGCCTGCGGGATGAGGCCCACCGCTGGGCCATCGGCGCCCACCGCGCCAAACGGGCGAAAGCCGTCAGCCTCACCCCCCTCGACGACATCCCCGGCATCGGAGCCACCCGCAAACGCGCCCTCCTGCAACACTTCGGCAGCGCAAAGGCTGTGGCGCGGGCGGGGCTGTCGGACCTGCAGGCCGTGGACGGGATTTCCGAAGCGATGGCCAAGACCATCGCGGACTACTTCTCAGCGAAGGGGTGACCGCCACAGCAAGCGTCCGGTCGAATTTGACCTCATCGTTTCGAAGTACTTTAGGGCCTTGTTTCTTGAATGAAGTCGTTTCTTGCCAGCTTTCCAGGCAACGACGAAAAGTAAGGTTCATTCCCGGCCCCTAACTGGTTTGCGAGGGCTCGGTCTCGCGTTGATTGCCAGTTATGCCAAAAGTGCTGGTCAAGAACGGCCACCACCCTCCCCTCCGTCACCGCCTCGCGCGTGATCTCCAAAATGGCAGTGTCAATCCTAAGGCATGGCCCACCCGCCTCGCCAGCAAGTTTTTCTGGGGTCGGCAGGGTTGCAGGAAGTTCCCCAATCAACTTTTCCCGCGCCTTTTGCCAGGAGCGTTTTTGGTCTTCCGAGTACAGGTCATTGAGTGCATCAAGCCTGATTACATCAGCAGAATCATAGTTGTGATCATCTATGATGAAGTGAGTCTCGACCAGCGCTGTGGCGGCTGGCTCGCCAATGCCGGCCCGTGCCGCAGCCAATTCTCGTGACAGACGAGTGGTTTCACTTTCGATCCAATCGTTCCACGTCATTGCAGCTAGGCGCCACGGAAAGTTGATGCCATCCGTACGCGTACAGCCGAATGCAGCGTCCATGTCCTCCTGGTCCACCCTCCGCACCGTCTCTGGCTTGGTGATGTCATCAAACGTCACCAGCATCGGCCAGGCCTCCGGGTCCGAGTTCAACCGGGCTATCCTTCGGAAAATCGAGAATGGCCGCCACCGCTTCCGCCGACCGCGCGAAGTGGCCCAGCGGCACACCGATGGCATACCCGGCGTTCGACCCCGGTTCGCCCTGCCACCCCTTGCCACCCTTCAGCTAGGCAAACAGCCAGCGATCCGGCATGACCTCAATAGCAAGCGCCTCACCCGTGACCCTGATGCTCACAGACGACGGATCAACCGCGCTCATCATCGACTTGTAAAGTCCGCGCGTCCCCTGCCAGTCGATCCTTTGGACGACCGCCCCCCTCACCGGCCCCGTCGGTGTTTCGATCACCAGCGTCAGCCGCTGGTTCCAGTGTTCATCCTGCGTCCCGGTCGCGAGGATGCCGAGGCATGACCCCAAAAGCAGCAGGGGCACTCCGATGACAGCCAGCAGCACAACACGAATGAAGGTCTTCATTTCCCGCCTAAACTCAACCGCTCCTCCTAACCCTACCACACCCCCAATCCCCCGCCGCCTTCGAAACCCCATACCTCTCACCTGGCTCCAAATATCCCCGCGCGGCGCGCAGGCCGAGCCGGTTGGCCGCAGGCCAGAAGCGAGACAAGGACTCTCCGCGCGCCAGCGCTCCATTTGAAAACCCTCCCAACCCGCGCCGCGCTGCGGATGATTTGTCCACCCTGGTTAACGCCCCCCGCACCCGGCGCGCGTAGAGACGGAAGAAAGACAAAGGAAAGACAGGATAAAGACAGCCATCCTCCCCCCAACCCATTGATCTAACACATCGAACGCTGCGCCCCTCTCTGTCGCAGTTCTTCCCGTCCCTCGTCAGACCACTCCCACCTCAGGCCACGCCGCCGTCCAGATCGGACAGGCGGCGACGAAGCCCCTTCCCCCCCATCCCCCCATCGTCTACGAATTCTCTTATGCGCTGGAACATCCCGAACACGCTGACCGTCCTTCGTCTGATCGCCGCACCCGGCGTGGCGATCATGTTCCTCTATTTCAACCGCCCTTGGGCCGACTGGCTTGCGCTGACGCTCTTCGTGGGCGCCGCGGTCACCGACTGGTTTGACGGCTACCTCGCCCGGCTCTGGAAGCAGGAATCGAAGTTCGGCACCATGCTTGACCCCATCGCCGACAAGGCCATGGTCGTCATCGCGCTGATGGTCATCACCGGCTACAACGGAATGAACCCCTGGCTGATCCTGCCTGCCACGATCATCCTGTTCCGTGAGGTCTTTGTTGGGGGCTTGCGGGAATACCTCGGGTCCAAGGCTGGGCTTTTGAAGGTCACCAAGCTCGCCAAATGGAAAACCACCGCGCAAATGGTTGCGATTGCAGTGCTTTTTCTGGGGACGGGGCTTGATTACCTCAACGTCCTGGCGCTGGAAGGCATGACCCCAGAACAGCACATCGCCGCCGTCGCTGCTGGTGAGGCCGAGGCGATCCGCACCTGCGGCAACCGCGACTGCGCGTCTTATGCGAACCTTGTCGGCATCGTGCTTTTGTGGCTCGCGGCCCTCCTGACCATTGTCACGGGGTGGGAATATTTCTCGAAATCCCTGCCCTATCTGCGGGACGAGAAATGATCGACGTCCTCTATTTCGCCTGGGTCCGGGAACGGATCGGGCTGCCGCGCGAGCGGCTGGAAACCAGCGCTGCTACGGTGGCCGACCTGATCGACCAGCTTCGTGCGCGGGAAGAACGCTACGCCGCAGCCTTTGCCGACCTTTCGGCCCTTCGGGTTGCGTTGGATCAGGAGCTGTCCAGCTTCGACGCCCCCCTCGCCGGGGTGCGCGAGGTGGCCTTCTTCCCGCCGATGACCGGGGGTTGAGGTGAAGGTCGCGGTGCAATCCGCGCCCTTTGATCTGGGGGCCGAGGTTCAGGCTTTCACCTCGGGCGTCCATGGGGCGGGCGCGGTGGTGACCTTCACCGGGATCGTCCGGCCGGATGGTGGGCTGACGGCGATGGAGATCGAGCATTACCCCGGCATGACCGAAACCGCGATTGCCGGGATCGTTGGTCAGGCAGTGGGGCGGTGGGCATTGGTAGATGCCTTGGTGATCCACCGCTACGGCCGCCTGTCTCCGGGTGAGGCGATCATGATGGTCGCCACCGCCGCCCCGCACCGGGGGGATGCTTTCGCGGCGGCGGAGTTTCTGATGGACTACCTGAAATCCCGCGCACCGTTCTGGAAGAAGGAAATCGGCCCGGAGGGTGCGGCTTGGGTGGCTGCAAAGGATGCCGATGAGGATGCGCTGAAGCGTTGGTAGTGTCACGGGCAGGGACAGGGGTCCTGCCTCAATGATCTCAAGGACTTGGCCGCGCGTTTTCAGGAATTCTTAACGTTTGCCGAAGCGCGACTGCCAGCTAGGCTGCAAATCGCCCGGCATCTTAGCCGCCAGAAACACCGCCCGGGCGATGGCGCGGGCAAGGCAGGTGGCGGCGGCGTGGCCGATCTGGAAGGTGTCGGTCAGAGGGTCAACCATCGCCTGCCCCCCGGTTGAGACGCTGAACACCAGATCCCCGTCCAAGGGCGTGTGCGAGGGCACCAGCGCCCGGGCCATGCCGTCATGCGCGGCTACTGCCATACGCTGCGCCTGCGACTTCGTCAGCGCGGCATCGGTCGCGACGATGGCGATGGTTGTGGACTCTCCCGTCCGCTTGCGCGGCAGGGGGGCGTCGTGGCGCTGCATCGGCGCGGGGCCAAGGCCGCCAAACTCATCGCCTTCTTCCCATGGGGCGGCCCAGAACTGGCCCGTCTCGCCCACAGTGGCAGAGCCCAGCGCATTGACCGCCACCAGCGCGCCTACCGTGATGCCCGAGGGCAGGACGCAAGAGGCGGACCCCAGCCCACCCTTCAGAGTGCCCGTCATCGCGCCGAACCCCGCCCCCGCCGTGCCAAGGGCGAAGTCGGTGCCAGCGGCAACCAGCGCGGCGCGGCCAAGGGCGGGATAGGGGCTGTCATCCCAGTGCTTGTCCCCGCCGTTCAAGAGGTCAAAGAGGATCGCCCCCGGCACGATGGGCACCCGCACCGGACCAACGGCAAAGCCCCGCCCGATGTCGCGCAAACCCGCCATGATGCCGGTGCCCGCATCCAGCCCGAAGGCCGACCCGCCCGAGAGGAATAGCGCATCCACATGATCCACCAGCTTGTCAGGAGCCAGAAGGTCCGTCTCCCGCGTGCCGGGCGCGCCGCCCATCACATGGACGGCGGCGGTAAAGGGCTTTTCGGCAGTCAGGACCGTGACGCCCGAGCGCAAGTTGGCGTTCTGCGCGTTGCCGACGCGCAGGCCTGGAACGTCGGTGATGAGGTTCAGGGGGCCCGGGCGCATCAGATGCGGATCTTGGTCGCTGCGGTGGCGGGATTGCCGGTGTTCGGGGTGCCAGCCGGTTCGATCAGCAGAAGATGGGTTTCAACCACGGCACGGGGGCGGTGCTGCATGCCCTTTGGCACGACGAAAACCTCGCCCGGGTTCAGGGCCACCGTGCCACCAGGCAGGTCGATGAAAAGCTGGCCCGACAGGACCATGAAGAAGTCATCGGTGTCGGGGTGGTCATGCCAGGTAAACTCGCCCAGAACTTTCACCACCATAAGGTCATGGCCGTTGAAGGCGCCAACGATATGGGGCGACCAAGGAGCGGTGAAGCTGGAAAGCTTTTCGGCGAGATTAATGGGGGTCATTCGGGGCCTCCTGCGAGGGGCAGGATAGGCTGGGACGCCTGAAAAGCGCAAATGGCAGCTCTTCGTACGACTTCGTCGTCTCATCGCGAGGGGCAGCGACGAGCGACGAGGTCGACGAGGAGCGGCGATCAGAAGTCGAAGATTTCGCCAAGGATGCTTTTCTTGCGCTTCTTTCCGTAGCCGTACTTGTAGTCGTCATCGTCGTCGTAGTCCCGGCGGCGGTCGCCATCGCGATACTGCGGCGCGCGCGGGGGTTCCTGCTGATAGACCGGGGCGGCCTGCGGTTGCGGTGCCGGGCGGGGCGCGCTGGCGGCAGCTTGCGCCGGGGCCACGTCTCCTGCGGCACGTTCGATGATCTTGTCCAGCTCACCCCGGTCAAGCCAGACGCCGCGGCATTTGGGGCAATAGTCGATCTCGACCCCGCCACGGTCAGCCATCACCAGGGTTTCATTGTCGACCGGGCAGCGCATCGCGTTCTCCATTCCTGTTACGGGCATAAGATGGGGTCGCAAAACCGGGCCGCAAGGGTCGCAAAGCCGCTTGCGCGAATTGTTGCAAGCGCGCAAGAAGGGGCCGAGCCGTGGCGATGGCGTCGCCGCAGGAAGGCCCGCCTTCCACCGCTTGCAAGCCTGGCTTGCGTCCGTCCTGTACGCCGGGACCTTTCGGGGGTCCTGCGCCATGGCCAGCCCCCTTTGAATGAGGTCTGGAAATGTCGCTAAACCGCCCCGAGATGTACCGCTTTCACAATGGCGGCAAGAAGGACACCCTGCCCTTCGCCGATCAGGAATATCATGACCGGCTGGAGGGCCTGCGCGAGATCATGGAGCTGCATGATCTGGATGCGGTGGTGCTGACCAGCATGCACAACGTCGCGTATTATTCGGGCTTTCTGTATTGCAGCTTCGGGCGGCCTTACGCCTGTGTGGTGACCAAGACCGAATGTGTGACGATTTCGGCGGGGATCGACGCAGGCCAGCCGTGGCGGCGGTCGATCGGGGACAACATCACCTATACCGACTGGGCGCGGGACAATATGTGGCGGGCGGTGGCCTCGGTCACCGGTGTTGGCAAGGCGGTGGGCTGCGAGGCCGACCATCTGACGATGGAGCGGGCGGAGAAGTTCAACACCTTCCTGAAGCCGAAGCGGGGGATGGATATCGCGCCGGCGACGATGCACCAGCGGATGACGAAATCCCCGGCCGAGATCGCGCTGATCAAGCACGGGTCAAACGTGGCCGATGTGGGCGGATATGCGATCCGCGAGGCGATTGCAGTGGGGGCGACGGAGCTGGAGATCAGCATCGCGGGCCGTGACGCGATGGAGCGGGAGATTGCCAAGCGCTTTCCGGATGCGGAGTATCGGGATACCTGGGTTTGGTTCCAGTCGGGGATCAACACCGATGGCGCGCATAACCCCGTGACCAACCGCAAGCTGAAGCATGGCGATATCCTGAGCCTCAACTGCTTTCCGATGATCAGCGGCTACTACACCGCGCTGGAGCGGACGCTGTTCGTGGGTGAGGTGGATGATGCCAGCATGCGCGTCTGGCAGACCAACATCGACAGCCATGAATTCGGGATGAAGCTCTTGAAGCCCGGGGCCAGCTGCGCCGAGATCACCATGAAGATCAACGAGTTCCTGGCCGAGCGGCAGATGCTGCAGTACCGGACCTTCGGCTATGGGCACTCGTTCGGGATCCTGTCGCACTACTATGGCCGCGAGGCGGCGCTGGAGTTGCGCGAGGATATCGACACGGTGCTGGAGCCGGGGATGGTCATCAGCATGGAGCCGATGCTGACGATCCCCGAAGGGATGCCTGGGGCCGGGGGCTACCGCGAGCATGACATCTTCGTGGTGACGGAAGACGAGCCCGAGGATATCACGCATTACCCCTACGGCCCTGCGTTCAACGTGGTGGGCTAAGGTATTGGGCCGGGGGGAACCCCGGCCCGCTTGCCATCAGGCGCGCTTGATTAGGCGGATCAGGAACAGAAGGATCACGGCACCAACGGTGGCCGAGATGATCGCGCCGACAATGCCGCCGCCAAGGTTCAGGCCCGCATAGGGAAACAGGAAGCCCGCGATGAACGCGCCGACGATGCCGACGACGATGTTGCCAAGCAGGCCGTAACCGTAGCCTTTGACGATCAGGCCGGCCAACCAGCCAGCGATTGCGCCGATGATCAGCGTGACGATAAGTGCTTCAATGCCCATGGTGTTCCCTCGGTTTTATGGTCGCTTCTGATTGGAGCGATGCTGTCAAACGCGCGGATGGCCAAGTGGTTCCCGGGATGGGCTGCAACGGGCCAAGGGCGCCCGGTCTGTCATCTGGCTGCAATATCTTTGACATGGCCCCGTCACCCGCTTTTGCCATTCCAGCGGCTATTGCCCTTGTGAATGAGGACCGCTGCCATGCCCGCGAAAACCTTTTGTCTGACCTCTGTTCTTGCCCTTGCGACCGCCTTCCCGCTGCTGGCCGATCCGGTGTTCAACCGGGTGGCCAGCTTTGCCACCCCGTCCAACATGGCGGCGGGTGAGGATTCCGCGCGTGAAACCAGCGCCGAGATCATCAGCGCCAGCGAGGACGGGATGACGCTGGTTTACACCGACAGCCCGCTGGGCGTGGTCGGGCTGGTCGACATCACCGATCCCAAGGCGCCAAAGCCCTTGGGCAACATCGACATGGGCGGTGAGCCGACGACGGCGGTCTTCATCGGCGGGATGATCTTTGCCGGGGTGAATACCAGCGAAAGCTTTACCGCACCTTCGGGCAAGGTCGTGTCGGTTGATCCGGCGACCAAGGCCGTCGTGGCGGAATGTGACATCGGCGGGCAGCCCGATTCGGTGGCGAAAGCGCCGGACGGGTCGTTCCTGGCCATCGCCGTCGAGAACGAGCGTGACGAAGAGGTTAATGACGGTGCGATCCCGCAAATGCCGGCGGGCTATGTGATGAAGCTGCCAGTCAAGGACGGCGCCGTGGACTGCGCAGGCCTGCAGAAGATCGAAATGACCGGGCTTGCCGCCGTGGCCGGTGAAGATCCGGAGCCAGAGTTCGTGGCCGTGAACGACGCGGGTGAGATTGTCGTCACCCTGCAGGAAAACAACCACATCGTGGTGATCGGCGCGGATGGGGTGGTGAGTAGCCAGTTCAGCGCTGGGTCGGTGGACCTGACCGGCATCGATACCAAGCGTGACGGCCGGATCGACCTGACGGGCGAAAAGGTTGGCGTGCTGCGTGAACCCGATGCGGTGAAATGGGTGGACGCTAACCACTTCGTCGCCGCCAACGAAGGCGACTATGAAGGCGGGTCGCGCGGCTTCACGATCTTCAACCGCGATGGCTCGGTGGTCTACGAATCCGCTGCCAGCCTGGAGCGTGAGATGGTGGCGATGGGGCATTACCCAGACCACCGCAATTCGAAGGGCGTGGAACTGGAGTCGGTCGAAGTGGCGGTTTTTGACGGCGTGCCGCATCTGTTCGTGGCGTCCGAACGCGCCTCGCTGGTGGCGGTCTATGACCTGACTGACCCGGCCGCACCGATGCTGAAGCAGATCCTGCCGTCGGGCATCAGCCCCGAAGGCATGGTGGCGATCCCGCAGCGCAACCTGTTTGCTACGGCGAATGAGGTGGACCTGCGGGCCGATGGTTTGGCCCCCGCGCATGTGATGGTTTACGAGCGTGCCGAGGGCACCGCGGCCTATCCGACGATCACCAGCGCGGGCAGCGACCCGCTGATCGGCTGGGCGGCGTTGTCGGGCCTTGCGGCGGGTGAGGTAGGCACGCTTTACGCGGTCAGCGACTCCGTCCTGTCGGCTGCGCCCACGATCTATACCATCGACACGACACAGACCCCGGCCAAGATCACCGCCGCGCTGACCGTCACGCGTAGTGGCGATGCGGCGCAGAAGCTGGACCTTGAAGGCATCGTGGCCGATGGCGAGGGCGGGTTCTGGCTGGCATCCGAAGGGCGCAGCGACCGGCTGATCCCGCATGCCCTGCTGCATGTCGATGCGGAAGGCGCGATCACCAAGGAAATCCCGCTGCCTGAAGTGCTGCTGGACCAGGAAATCCGCTTTGGCTTTGAGGGTGTGACTAAGGTTGGCGACACCCTTTGGCTGGCCGTGCAGCGCGAATGGCAGGATGACGCGGCGGGGATGGTCAAGCTTCTGGCCTACGACACCGCCGATGATACTTGGGGTGCAGTGCACTACCCGCTGGACGCAGCATCGGGCGCGGACGGGGCCTGGATCGGGCTGTCAGAAATCACCGCGCAGGGCGATTACCTCTACCTGATCGAGCGGGACAACCAGATTGCCGGCAATGCAGCGGTCAAGAAGCTGACCCGCGTGGCGCTGGCTGGTCTGGCCCCTGCCCCGCTGGGCGGCCCCCTGCCGGTGGTGACCAAGGAACTGGTGCGCGACTTGATGCCCGATCTGGGCAGCACTGGTGGCTACATCAGTGAAAAGGTCGAAGGCTTTGCAGTCGATGCCGCCGGTACCGGCTGGCTGGTCACCGACAATGACGGCACCAATGACAGCAGTGGCGAGACGATGTTCTGGTCCATCGGTCCAGTCAACTAAGCCGCAAGACAGTGCGTGCCCCGGAATCGGATGGGAATCCGCTCCGGGGCGCGAAACCTTCGGAAAGATTCGAGAATTTTAACGGTTTGTACTTGACGCAGGGTCCCGCGCATGGCGCAAGCTGCCGCCAACTGCCATAACCTTGAGTCTGCCAAGTGCCCCATTCCCTTGCCCGGATCTTCGCGATCCTTGCCCTGCCATTGCTTGCCGCCTGCGCAGGCGCCCCCAAACCCGACGCCACGCCTGAAGCCGTGCCCGGCTATGAGGGCATTCAGGACGGTGAGTTCTTCATCGAGCCGGTCGCCGAACGGTTCCTGACCGGCGGCAACCAGCGCGCCGAAGTCGACTTTGCCGGGGATGAAGCGCCGGGGACCATCGTCGTCGATACCTATGCGCGCAAGCTGTACCTGGTGATGGAGGGCGGCCGTGCGATGCGCTATCCCATCGCCGTGGGCCGTGAGGGGCTGTCCTTCCGTGGCACCGGTGTTGTCGGGCGCAAGGCGGAATGGCCATCCTGGCAGCCAACCGCCAACATGGTGCGGACCCGGCCTGACCTGTACGCGGCCTACGCCGGCGGTCTGCCGGGGGGACTTCAGAACCCCTTGGGCGCGCGGGCGCTGTACCTTTATCGCGGCGGGCGGGACACGATGTTCCGGATCCACGGGACGTCGGACGCAGCCTCGGTCGGTTATGCGACGAGCGCGGGGTGTATCCGCCTTTTCAACCAGGATGCCATCGACCTTTACAACCGCGTGCCGAATGGCACCCGGGTGAAGGTGCGGACCGAGGTGGAAAGCCTGGCCGCCGAAGGGCCGCAGATGGAAGACGCCTATGGCCGCGTTGTCCCCGATACGGTCGAGAACGAGGCGCAGAAGGAAAAAGACCTGGAGCTGATCGCCAAGCAGGCCGACAAGGACCGCGCGGCAGCTGAAAAGGCCGACAAGAAGCGCCTTGCCGCCTGCCAGCGCCGCGGGATCGAGCCGGGCGATTGCCCCGGCCCGGAACTGCCTGATGCGGTGGTGTCGGTCGGCACGCAGGGCGGCGCTACATCCGGATGACGTAGTCCTTGAGGGTGGTCTCAACCACCTCCCAGGTGCCGACAAAGCCGGGGCGGATGATCAGACTGTCACCAGCGTGCAGCTGGGTCAGGGTGCCATCGGCCCCGGTCAGGATCGAATAGCCGCTGATGATGTGGAAATATTCCCATTCGGAATAGCTGACGTGCCACTTGCCGGGCGTGGACTGCCAGAGGCCACAGTACAGGCCGCCGCTGTCTTCCAGGTTCCAGGTGGTGTGCACGGGATTGCCCGAGATCAGCTTTTCGGGGGCCGGCTGGCTGGTTTCCGGGGCCGTGCCAACCCGGGTGACGCGCTGGATGAGGGACATGATGCTCTCCTTCTTTCTCGCATGAAGGGCCAGTCGGGCGCCCTCGGTCAACCCCGTGACGTGCCCGTGACGTGACGGTCGGCGGTGCTGCGCTGCGGCGCTAAGCGGTTGCGGCGGAGTTTTGATTATGCCCATATGTCAGGCAGAATAAGAACCGCGAGGGACTTGAAATGAGCGCCACCTCCCCCGTCCGCGCGGTGCTGCCGCCCGATATCCGCGCCCGCAAGGGGGGTGTGCCGCTGGTGGTGCTGACGGCATACTCCACCCCCGTGGCCCGGCTGGTCGACGCGCATTGCGATGTGGTGCTGGTGGGTGACAGCGTGGGGATGGTGATCCACGGATTGCCGAGCACGCTGGGCGTGACGCTGGAGATGATGATCCTGCATGGCCGCGCGGTGGTGCGGGGGGCGCAAAAGGCGATGCCGGTGATCGACATGCCGTTTGGGAGTTATGAAGAGGGGCCGCAGCAGGCCTTTCGCAACGCCAGCCGCCTGATGGCCGAAACCGGCGCCCCGGCGGTGAAGCTGGAGGGCGGCGTGCATATGGCCGAGACGATTGCCTTCCTGACCGCGCGCGGCGTGCCGGTGATGGCGCATGTCGGCCTCACACCACAGGCCGTGAACACGCTGGGCGGCTACAAGGTGGTGGGCCGCGACGCCGAAGCGGCCAAGGTGATGGCCGACGCCAAGGCGGTTGAGGCGGCGGGGGCGTTCTCGGTCGTCCTGGAGAAGGTGCCGATGGGCCTTGCGGCCAAGATCACCCGCGCGCTGACGATCCCGACCATCGGGATTGGCGCGGGGCGCGATTGCGACGGGCAGGTGCTGGTCGTGGATGACATGCTGGGCCTGTTCACCGATTTCCGCCCGAAATTCGTGAAGCGCTATGCCGAGCTTGGGAAAGCGGCGGATGAAGCGATCGCGGCCTACGCGGCCGAGGTGCGATCGGGTGCCTTCCCGGCCGAGGAACACTCATTCCCCGACATCCTGCCGGTGAAGAAATGATCTTGCGATCCGTGGCCGACCTTCGCGCGCAGGCCCGCCGCTGGCGCGCGGCGGGTGAGGTGATTGGCGTCGTCCCAACCATGGGCGCTCTGCATGAAGGGCACCTGTCGCTGGCCCGTCGGGCGCGGGCGGAATGTGACCGGGTCATCACGACGATCTTCGTGAACCCCAAGCAGTTCAACAACCCCGAGGATCTGAAAAAATACCCCCGCAGCGAAGAGGCCGACGCGGCGCTTTTGGCCACTGTCCCGGTCGACGTGATCTTCGCCCCGCCGGTGGAAGAGGTCTACCCCGACGGCTTCATCACCAACGTCACGATGCAGGGCGTCGCCCAGCCGCTGGAAGGCTATATGCGCCCGGGCCATTTTGATGGCGTGGCAACGGTGGTGACAAAGCTCTTCGGGATGACGCTGGCCGACAAGGGCTATTTCGGCCAGAAGGACTGGCAGCAGTTGCAGGTGGTGCTGCGGCTGGTGCGCGACTTGAACCTGCCGGTGGATGTCGTTGGGTGCGAGACGATCCGGGAGAGTGACGGCCTCGCGATGTCGTCACGCAACGTGCGTCTGACGGCTGAAGGCCGGGCGAAGGCCCCGGTTCTCTATGCCGCCGTCACGGAGGCAGCTGCCGATATCCGCGCTGGCCATGCTGACCGGATGGCGATCCGCGAGGCGGCGGAAACCATGCGCCGGGCCGGGTTTGAGCGGGTGGAATACATCGAGCTGCGCGATGCCGAGACGCTGATGCCGTCGGACGACCCGCGCCGCCCGCGCCGGATGCTGGCGGCGGCCTGGATCGATGGCGTGCGGCTGATCGACAACATCCCCGTCTGACCCCGCGCTTCTGATCGCGCGCTTATCAAATTGCGCGCGTGCCGCGCATTCCTTTGCCTCGTCGTCGCGTGCCGCTCCTCCTCAGAGGCGAGGGGCCAGCCCCTCGCGCTCCCCGGAGTATTTGGAAAAAGAGCAACGGCGCTTTCGTCATGGGGCTGATCGGGGTGCGGGTTTGACGCATGGCAATCAGGACTTGGCGATTGGCTGCAGTTGCGGCAAGACTTGGGCCATTGCCCGAGGGGTTCCGAAAAACCCGGATCGGGATGATGTAATTTACTGTTACATCACTATGTGATGCAAACACGGTTCAACGGAGGGCGCGATGGCCGATTTCGACACGCAGATCAAGGAAAGCCAGGCGCAGGTCGCCGAGGCGCAGGCGAAGATCTCGGCCATCACCAGCCGGATTGAGGCCGCGCGGTCGTCGATCGACCAGGGCGTCACCCTGGACGTGGAAAACGCTACGCTGGAGGATGTGAACAAGCACACCGACCTGATGAACGCGAACATCGCGGAACTGATCATGGGGCTGGACGACGTGACGGCGGGCTTTTCGGCGGAGTTTGCCGAGATGCGGTCGAAGACGGGGATGGAGTCGTTCATCGGCATCTTCTCGTCCGCGAAGGCGGAATCGATGCGGCAAGAGCGGATGCGAGCGGCGTCGGTCGATGACAAGCTGCAGGACTTGATCTCGAAATCGGACGTGATCGTGAAGCTGCTGCAGGGCCAGCTGGACCTTCTGAACGTGCAGAAGACGCGGGTGGAGGGGAACCTGTCCTCGACCCTGACCGAGCGCGAGGAAACGGTGTTCGCACTTGAGGCGGTGCGGGCCGAGGTGGCGGGGCTGGACCCGAAGATCATCGAGCTGGAGAACAAGATTTCGGTCGAGCAGGACGCGGCGGCGCGGACGAAGCTGGAGACGGAACTGGCCAACCTGAACGCGCAGTACAACGCGCTGGTGCAGGATGAGCAGGTGAAGCTGGCAAAGAGCCAGACGCTGGAGCGCTATATCGAGAAGGGCAAGACCTGGGTCGACAGCTTGCAGAACCAGGCGGCGACGCAGCTGGTGCTGATCAACAAGCTGCAGACGGACACCAAGCAGCGGGTGGTGCTGTATGACGCGCTGACCTCGTCGCTGAAGACTGCCCAGCAGCAGGACGTCGCGCACCGGATCAACGAGATCGGGGTGAAGACCGACCAGGAGGCCCAGACCGCGATGGCGGCGATTGGGGCCGCGACCAACGACAAGATGGCCGACATGCTGGAAGCGCATGAGGGGCACATGGTCTTTGCGCGCGAGATCCTGGAGCAGAAGGCGAAGGCGGATGAACGCTTTGCCCGCCGGTTCGCGACGATTGTCGAGAAGCACGACAAGAACGCGTATGGGGAATGAGGTTCAAGGACCAGATCTTCTGGACGGCGTCTGTAGGCGGTGGATTGTTCTCGGCGGGAATCTTTCTTTGGCTGGGTTCACAGGCTGCCGGTGTGGCGGCGGAAAGCTGGGCAGTTACGGCTTCGTGGGCCTTGGTCGTCCTGGGCGCTTACTTGCTTCTTGGAGCAGTTTTCAGAGCTTCCAACAAGCACGCGCAACTTAAGCGTCAGAAGGCCGGCCGGGTGTATCGCAGGACAACTTGGGGTGCGGTCAACCGCTGGTATTATTGGGTAGACCGGAACGGCAAGGATCGCGATGCCTGACCCAACCGTTAAAGACGCCCTCACCTCGGATCACCACGAGCTGTACGACACGCTCGTCGCGCGGCGGTACTTTGCCAAGTTTGACAAGATCAGCGGGCATCTTGGCCGGGTGGCGGCAGAGATGGAGACCGAAGGTCGGCTGACGCGGACGGAGGCTCGGCTGCTGGGGGGATACCTCAAGGCGGTGGCGGCGACCTTTCGGGCGCTGTCGCACAAGTACCTGATGACCGGGCGGGGGGAGACGGCGCCGCGGCTGACCATCGACCGGCATGAAAGCGGGTTTCCAGTCGCGCAAGAGCTGATGACCATGGCGGTCGATGCCCAGCAGGCGGCGCGGCATCTGGGGGGGATGCCCTCGGAGACCGAGCTGAAGGACCGGATGGTGCGGCAGATCGTGGGGGACCTGACCATTCCTACCGCGCTGCAATTCGCGCTGTCGCAGCGGTATTATTATGAGGCTTTGTCGGCGGGGGGCATGTTCTGGGCGCGGAACGACCCGGATGCGCAGTGGATCGAGGACCTTGGGAACCGGCGGCACTTCCTGGTGCATTGGGCGGTCTGGGACACTCAGGTCAACCTGCCGGTGGTTTACCTCATGGACCTGGAGGATTCCGGCCGGAAGCCCTTGCCCACGGATGAGGCGCGCTGGCCGCAGGCGCAGGCGGCGCTGATGGCGCAGTCGGTCGGCGGCTTGAAGCTGCTGACGATAGCGACGGGGTTCGACAAGGACTTCCCGGACCTCCACCCCAAGCGGCTGCGGCGGGTGATCCTGGGGCCGATGTATTCGGCCAGCTTCACGCTGCAATCGGGGCCGATCTCGAAGGTGCTGGAGGGCGCGAAGGCCCCCGAAGGGCAGGATTGGGCGCTGGTCTGGACGGTGGAAGACCTGATCTCGGACCGCGAGGAAGAGGTGAAGGACGGCTGGTTCTCAACCTGGATCCGGCAGGTCTACAAACTGGATGCCGTCGCGGGGGCAGAGTTGGGGGCCACGCGGCAGGACCGGATGATCATCCTGCCCGAGCGGCCGTATCAGGTTCTGGTGGAACAGAATCCAGCGGGGCTGCGGGGGTTGCGGAAGTTTGTCGTTGGGGCCGGTGGGCGGCTTGTTCCGACGTTGTGATTGGTGGATGCGTCCGGGGCTCTGCCCCAGACCCCGGGATATTTGAGCCAGAATGAAAGGGCTTATCGCATGAGCACGCGCGACACGATGGAGCTGAAGGAAGAGACGATCCGGGCGCAGTATGAGGCGGCGCTGGGGATGGTCCTGGGGTTCGATCACGCGCCGCGCTTAGCAAAGCCTTTGGTTGTTGCGCCGGTGGCAGAGCGGTCGCCCGGGGTCGGGACGCGGCCGACGTTCCGGTCGACGGTGCCGGGGATGGCGACGAGATCGACGGCTCGGCCGGGCGGGGTGCGGCTGGCGGAGCGGATCGAGGGGTTGGGGGATGGGTTGGTGTCGCCGGTGCAGGCGGCGGTTCTGAATGCGCTGCGGCGGTCTTTGGCGATTGCGCTGGCGATGGGGGAGACCTTTGCGGCTCAGTCCGGGCTCGCCGAGTTGAAGAAGGCGAACCTGGAAGGCCGGGTGCCGGAGCCTAAGCGGGCGGAGTTTGGCGAGCTGTTGCAAGGCGAGGCGCTGGTGGTCTTGTTCACCTTCGCCAATGCGCTCGCCTACCTGATCGCGCCGCATGTCGGGCCGGGGACGGTTGAGCTGGGCGAAGTGGAGGAGGTTCTGACCGACAACGCTCCGCTGGCCTTGCAGGGGGCGCTGTGGGAGCTGGACCAGGACATCGGGGCGCTGGCGACGGATGATGTGAAGCTGGTGGCGGTGGTGTCGGCTTTTGCCGAAGCGCTGATGAAGAAGGTGCAGATCCGGGCGGAGAATGGCGCGCGGGTGTCGGTCTTCACGGGGGCCTCGTGGAAGGTGGAGGCCGACGGGCTGACCATCGCGGGGTTCAAGCCGGCGAAGGCGGCGAAGGGTGGCATGATCGCCATGGCCTTCAAGAAGCCGCATGAAGTGGTGGGGAACCACATCGCCAAGTACCAGTCGCTGCGGCTGTCGAAGATGCTGATGGCCTATGATTTCGAGCGGCGGCTGAACCCGTTTGCGGAACTGGGCGGGTTTATCTTCACCTTCATGGGGGATGGGAAACCCGGCACGGGGAAGACAACGCTGATCCAGATGATGGCGGGGTTGCTCAACGATTACTGCAAGGTGGCGGGGTATCCGTTCCGCTATCAGAACTTCAGCATCGACCAGATCGACAGCTATCAGGGCAAGTCGGGGCAGAACGCGAAGGCGTTTATCGACGCGGTGCTTGACCCCTCAGTCATCGGGTTCGGCACCATCGACGACATCGACCAGGTGGCGGGGAAGCGGGGGGACCGGCAATCCTCCGCCGGGCAGCAAGAGGTAACGGCGGTCTTCATGCAGGCCTTTGCGGGCGCGGGGACGGTGGTGCGGGGGAACTGCACCTTCGGAATGTTCTCGAACTTCCCGGAGAATGTGGACGACGCCCTTCGGCAGCGGGCCGGGGCGCGGTTCCTGGTCGATGGGCCGCAGACCAAGGAGGATTACATCGACATCCTTTCGCTTCTCCTGGGCAAGAACCATCAGATCCCGGTCGGCGACCATGAGCTGTTTGCCGCGCAGGAGATCAAGAAGGCCGTCGCGGCCAGCTTCGAAGGCCACTCCCGCCCACATGAGCCGGGGTTGCTGACGGTGTGGGAGAAGGTGGCCAAGGACATCGGCCCCCTCGACACCATCGCCAAGATCGGCAGCTATCTGAAGGCGATCCAGACGGCAGATGAGCGGTTCACGGGGCGGGCGATCAAGAACATCACCGATGCGGTGAAGGTCCGGGCGATGGACTTTGAACTGCCGGATGAGTGGATGGAGGAGCCGGACCTGTTCCTCTTCAAGCCCTATGACGAGAAGCTGGGCATGATCCGCGGGCTGATGACGCCGATCTCGGTCGAGATGGTGATCCAGGAGATCAACCGCTACGCCGACAGCGAATTCCGCTATGCCGACAAGTCGGACGAGGTGGCCATTCAGGGCATGGTCCGCGACTTCGGCCGGACGGAAGAGGCGAAGCGGCGGTATCTGGAGGGGAAGGGGTGAGGCCCAGTCAAGGAACGCACCGATGACGTGCGATGCCGGGTTGTATCAGCAGATCGCCCTTCTGGTGGGCACCGGTCTGGCAATCGCCGTGGGGCCATGGATGCTGGTAAAGCTTGCCGCGTCAGGCGGTTGGCGGTTTGTTTTGTCGCTCGTGCTGGGGTGGGGGCTCGCTTCGGGTGTCGTCGTCCTTGCAGTGCTTGGGGTGCTTGCTGCGCGTGCCGAGCGGAGTGGAGGCTTGGACTGTGCGTGGTCAGACCTGATCGCGACCCTGTGGTACATGACGCTTGCCGGTCTGATCATTTCTGCGCTGGTGACCGTGGCCTTGCGGCGGCGCGCCAGTGGGAAGAGCGAATGAACGAGCCGCTGACCCTGACCCTGTGGAACTCCATCCTGCCGCTGGCGGGGTTGTGTGCGCTGGTGGCATGGCTGCCGGGGGGACTGGTGGGGCGGGGGAACCTGTCTCAAGGAGCGCTTTCGCGGGCGGTGGGGGTGACGGCTGTGGTGGCGCTGGTCGTGGGGGCCGTGCTGTCGGCCGGGCTTTATGCGGCGATCAACGAGGGGGTCTGGGCGGGGGTCCTGGCGGCTCCGCTGGAGCGGGCGGGGTTCTTCGTGGGCCGCTCGGCGCTGTTTGCGCTGCTGTGGGGGCCGGTGTTGGGGTTCGTCTGGCTGGTGAAGGCGCAGGAGCTGAACCGGCGGTTGGGGATGCGGATGGTGGATGGTGAGGGGGGGGGGAACGGGTGAGTAGGGTCGGCCAAGATTTAGCAAAGAAGTCTCTGTTAGAAAAGGTTCTGTCCACGGCGTGGAGCGCTGCGACAAGCCCAGTTCTAATCGCTGTTTCTTTATCAGCATTTGCGATCTACTTTTATTATAGAGTAGGTACAGCTAATGATTGTCTACTGTGGGTCCTCTTCTGTAGTAGCCCAATAGATGAATTTTGGCATCTACCTCCAAATGAAATGGGAGACACTCTCTCGGGATTAGCAAGCGCAGTAATTCTTGTATGGGTGATTGCGGCAACTTTTATGCAGAGCAAAGAGCTTCGTGAACAACGTCAAGAGTTTTCAAAGACAAACAAAGCCTTGGATGCACAAAGATTTGAACTTACATTCTTTGAAATTCTGTCAACTTTTGGGGAGATCGTTAACGCAATAGATCTCTATGATGCGACGACAAAGCATACCACAAAAGGGCGAGATTGTTTTAGGACATTTTACCGCCGCCTAAATGGAACGTTTCGGGAAAAGCAGAAGAAAAATCATACACCAGAAGAAGCGCTCAAGTTTGCATACCAGAACTTCTGGAATTCCAACCACTCTGAGCTTGGGCACTATTTTCGGTTTCTATACAACGCTTTCCGTGTACTCTCCGAAAGCCCACACACGAAAACCTATCACGGACGCTTATTGCGCTCTCAGCTCTCTGATCGCGAACTTCTACTTATATTTTACAATTGCTTGTCAGCCGATGGGGCGAAATTCTTAAGGTACGCTGAGGAGTTTGCAATCTTCGACAACCTTCCAGTCTTGCAGCTGCTCGAACGAGATCATGCGGATTTAGTCGATAGAAAGTGTTTTGGGGATAACCCAATGCCATACAGGAGGGGCTTTAGAGCGCCATGAAACGCCTCATCCAACGCGGTCTGATGTTCGGGAACCTGATCGAGGTCTCCTCTCCGGCCCTTGTCGAACGCTACAACCGGGCGCTCAAGCATTTGACGGGGAAGGTCACGAAGCTCGACGATTTCCACATCGACCTCTCCGGCTATTCGCCCGAGATCGGGGATGAGCTGAAGGACGACCTCTACCTCAACCCTAACGGGGCGAACCGGCAGTTCATCTTGCTGTCCACGGCGCAGAAGGATGCGCCTTTGCTCAACATCAAGTTCTCCACCAGCCGGGGGATCCTGACGCAGTTCATCGAGACCAACGAGGCGCAGTTGTTTGCGCTGACCGCGCGGGATGCGGTGGCGGGGGAGTTGCAGAACTCGGTCTACGCGGTGGACGTGCCGGCACGGTTGTTCGACATCCGGCAGGTGACGGTTGAGGCGGATACGATTGGCGGGCATGTCGCGGATGCGGGGAAGCTGGCGAAGCTGATTGACCGCTTCCGGCAGGAGCCCGACGGCTGGCGCGATGATGTGCTGGTGGCGGAGATGATCAGCCTCGCGAAAAAGACCGGCGACGTGACGCGGGTGCCGATCAGCCTGCCTGCGATGACGTTCGAGCAGCAGAATTTCTGGACCAGCCATTTCGGCGGGGTCTACATCTTCCGCGATGTGCGGTTTCCGGGGGTGATCTCGACGCTGGACTGGCGCAGCTTGGGTGAGGTGCCGGTGCCGCAGGTGATGGACCTGACGCATAGGAACCAGATTGCCGACTGGCTGGAGCGGAACAACCTTGCCGAGCCGATCGTGCAGGCGCGGGGGATGGATGCGGCGGCGGTGCTGCGGCAGAAGATGGACTTCATCCTGATCGACGCGGCGGACCGGCTGGGGATTGAGGTGGGCGACGCGCGGCGGACAGAGTTGCGGAAGGTCGCCTACCGGTTGGGGTCTGCCCTGCCGGAGGAGTTTCTTGGCCTGGCCGCCCTTCTGCGCTGGGTGGAGGCTGGGGGGCCCTGGCCGAAGATCACATCAGAGCATCCGGCGTATTTCTACACGCTGCGGGGCAAGGCCGGGCGCGACCGGGATCTGGTGAACATGCTGCTGTCAGAACTCGCCCCCATGGACGTGCGGCAGATGTTCATCACCCATAAGGAGCTGTTCTACGCCCAATACGCCACCTGGACCGACGCGAAGAAGACCCATGTCGCCGATTTCCTAGCGCGGGAGTATCAGGTGGACCGGGAAGGCGCGCGGACGGCCTTGTTCGGGCCGGAGCCGGGGATGGACGAATTGCAGCGGCCGCAGATGGCCGAGGGGCCGAAACCCGCACGCCCGCCGGTCGTGGGACCTTGGGGAGGGAGACGATAGATGGGCTGGCTCCGACTTGCCTTCGTCATGTATGTGATGCTGACGATCATCTACTTTCTGACCAGCATCTATTCCCGGTCGGTCCGGCGCGAGAAGCTGGAAAAGGAATGGGACACCGACCCCGCCCGCGAAGGCACGCTTCCGGATGAACGCACCGCCTTTATCGAGGCAGGGATGGTTCAATACGACAAGGGGCTGAAAAAGCGGCTCTTGTGGCTTATCTATGTTGTTCCGACGATCGGGTTTCTGACCACGATCTATTTCGTCAACTGGCACTGAAGGAACCTGCCCATGTGGACCAAGATCAAATGGGGCCTGCGCATTCTGGCGGTCCTGATAGTGGGGTTGTTCCTGCACTACACCCTGCCGCAGCGCGATATCGTGCGGATCGTCGACACCGGCAACCGGATCACCCAGATTGGGGCGAACTGGATCTTCTACTCGATTGAAGACACCGGCACCGGGGCCGAGACGAACACCACCCGCGACATCCGTTTCATCGATGCGGTCTATCCCGACGGTTCAAGCGTGATGGTCTACCGCAATGAGGATACCGGCTGGTTCTGGCCGCCCTATTTCAAGTGGGACAGCAGCACCCTGCAGGCCGAGGCGACGAACCTTCGGTCCACCAATACGGCACCGCAATGGGTGGCGGTCACACATTACGGCTGGCGGATTCCGCTATTGTCGGCCTTCCCGAACGCAGTGTCGATCACTCCGGTCGAGGGGCCGGATGTGCGGCTGATCCCTTGGGTCAACATCATCCTGTTGTCGTTCCTCGCCTTCGTGATCTTCATGGGCCGCCGCATGTGGTTGCAATTCCGCGAGCGGATGGTGGACCCGGCGCTGGCCGATGTGGGGGAAGGCTTTGACGCCATGGGCAACCGGGTGGACAACGTCCGCAAGGAAGCGCGCGGGTTCTTTGGCCGCATCGGGGCGTGGATGAACACCTGGCGGGCGAAGAAGTAGCCTTTCGGAGCCGCTCGTCGATGGACTTCGTCCACTCCTCGCTGGCGTAGCGAAGAGCGCCGAAGGCGAACGATGAGCGGTCCCGTCAGGCGCGCAAGCTGCCGCCGGTTGCCTTGGTGACCTTGTCGATGATCTTGGCCGACACGGCCTCAATCTCGGCTTCGGTCAGGGTCTTTTCGGCTGGTTGCAGGCGCACGGTCAGCGCGATGGACTTCTTGCCTGCGCCCATCTGCGCCTCGGCCTTGTCGCCGGTGAACTGGTCGAAGACGCGGACGGCTTCGATCAGCGTCTTGTCGGCACCAAGGGCTGCATTCACGGCGGTCAGGGCCTCGACCTTAGCATCCACCACGAAGGCGAAGTCGCGGTCCACCGCTTGCAGGTCGCTGATCGCCAGCGCCGGGCGGGTGGGGGTTTTCACCTTGGGCGCCGGGATGTTGGCGATCAGGATGGTGAAGGCCATGGCGGGGCCCTTGACGTCCATCGCCTGCAGGATGCGGGGATGAACCTCACCGAAGGTGGCAAGCGTGTTCGGCCCAAGGCCGATCACGCCAGAGCGGCCGGGGTGCCACCAACCGGCCACCTTGCGGGTGATCTGCATGCGGGACGGAGCCCCAAGGGCAGCCAGAACCGCCTCGGCATCGGCCTTGGCGTCGAAGGTATCGACCATGCGGCGCGAGCCGTGCGGGTCGCGCTGGGCGGCTGCGCCGACGAGAAGGCCCGCAGCTTGCAGGTGCTGGTCACCGGGTTCGCCACCGCTGAAGGCGGGGCCAACCTCGAACAGCGCCAGATCCATGAAGCCGCGTGCCTGGTTGCGTGCAGCGGCGGCAAGAAGGCCGGGCAAAAGGTCAGGCCGCAGATGCGACATCTCGGAAGAGATGGGGTTGTCCACCCGGACAGCATCGGTGCCACCGCCGAACAGGGCCGCGGCCTTGCCGTCGATGAAGCTGTAGGTCACGCATTCGTTGTAACCCAAGGCCGCGATGGTGCGGCGGGTGGTGCGTTCGCGGACCTGCAGGGGCGTCAGGATCGGGCGCGGCACACCTGGCAGGCTGCGGGCCATCGGCGCGCCTTGCAGCTTCGTCAGGCTGGCGATGCGGGCGACCTCTTCGATCAGGTCGGCGTCACCCAGGATATCGGGGCGCCATGTCGGCGGGGTCACCGCGTTGCCGTCAAGCTTGAAGCCAAGCGCCTCCAGCGTGGCGCGCTGGGTGGCCTCGGGGATGTCCATGCCGACTAGGCTGATCACCCGGGCGGGGTTCAGCTGGTAGGTCCGGGTGGTGTCTGGGGGCGCGCCGTCCTGCACGACCGTTCCCGCCTCGCCACCGCAAAGGTCAAGGATCATCTGGGTGGCAAGCTCCAACCCCGGCAGGGTGAAAGCCGGATCGACACCGCGTTCGAAGCGGTAGCGGGCGTCGGAGTTGATCTTCAGCGCGCGACCGGTGGCGGCGATGGTGATCGGGTCCCAGAAGGCGGATTCAAGGAAGACATCCGTCGTCTCGGGCGAACAGCCAGAGGCTTCGCCGCCCATGATCCCGGCCAGCGACTCTGGGCCATGGTCATCAGCGATGACCATCTGGCCTTCGGACAGGGTGTAGGTCTTGCCGTCCAGCGCCAGCAGCGTCTCACCCGCCTGAGCGGGGCGGATGGTCAGGTTGCCCTTGACCTTGGCCGCGTCGAAGACGTGCAGCGGGCGGTTCAGGCCGAAGGTGAAGTAGTTGGTGATGTCCACAAGGGCCGAGATCGGGCGCAGGCCAAGGGCCTTCAGCCGCGCTTGCATCCAGTCAGGCGAGGGGCCGTTCTTCACGCCGCGGATCAGACGGCCGGCGAAATGGGGGCAGCCTTTGGCCTTCAGAGCGGGGTCGATGGTCACGGTGATGGGCGTCGGGAAAGTGCCAGCCACCGGCGTTGCCTTGACAGGCTTCAGCTTGCCCATGCCCCGCGCCGCAAGGTCACGCGCGATGCCGTGAATGCCAAGTGCGTCGGGGCGGTTCGGGGTGACCTTGATCTCAACCACCGGATCATTCGCGCCGCGATAGTCGATGTAGCGCGCACCCAAGGGCGCGTCAGCGGGCAGTTCGATGATGCCGTCGTGGTTGTCCGACAGCATCAGTTCCCGCTCCGAGCAAAGCATCCCGTTGCTGTCCACGCCGCGGATGTTGCCAGGCTTGAGGTCCACGCCCGTCCCCGGAACATGGGTGCCGGGGGGGGCGAAAACGCCGACAAGCCCAGTCTTGGCATTCGGCGCGCCGCAGACGACTTGCACCTCCTCGCTCCGCCCACCCGGACCGTCGGGGTAGGTTTCCACCCGGCAGACGCGCAGGCGGTCAGCGTTAGGGTGCTGCACGGCCTCAATCACGCGACAGATGCGGAAGGCACCCAAGGCGGCGGTGGGGTCTTCGATCCCCTCCACCTCCAGCCCAAGATCGGTCAGCGCTTCGGCGAGCGCGTCAACCGAGGCTTCGGTCTCAAGGTGATCTTTCAGCCAGGACAGGGTGAATTTCATCGGATCGGGTCCCTTTGGGGTGCGGGATGGGACTTAGCGCAAAGGCAGGACAAGGGGAAGCGGGGTCAGCCCTGGAACGCCATGGCGTAGGCGTTGAAGAGGCCGATCAGGATCGGCTGGTGGATCAGGTAGATCACCAGTGAGTGGCGCCCGGGAAAGCTGAGGGCGCGCAGGGCGGGGGTCGGGGGGCTGCCCTGCCAAAGATCGATCCGCAGCGCCTTGGCGACGGCGACGCCGGCCAGGGCGGGGGCGGCCCAGGGGACCAGGGGGACATAGTCGCCCATCATCGGGCGGCTTTCGGCAAGGCCGGTCCAGACCAGCCAAAGCGGGTCAAGGGCGGCAAAACGCGGGCCCCAGGCGGCGGCGAAGATCGCGGCGGCAAGGGCGAGGGTCACGGGCCAGGGCAGGCGCAGGGCGATCAGGCCCAGCAGGCTGGCCGCAGCGATGGCGTGAAGGATGCCGAAGAGGATCGTTCCGCCCGGAACAAACCAGATGCTGGCGACAGTCACCAGCGCCGCCGCCCCGGCGACCTTGGCAAAACGGGTCCAGAACGCCGGCCAACGCACCCGCTGCCCATGCGCCAGCCAAAGGCTGACGCCGGACAGGAACAGGAACGTTCCTGCGATCATCCGCGCGAAGTAGTACCAGAAGGGCTGCCCCATCGTGTCAGACGGGATGTGGCCGAACATCGCCAGATCGAAGGTGAAATGGAAGATCACCATGCAGACGATGGCCAGTGTTCGGGCCAGATCGAGGGCGATGAGACGGTCTTGCGCTGGGGCGGTCATGCCGCTGACTGTGGCGCGGAACCGCCCGGCCCGCAAGCCACGGAGCGGACGCGGCCCTGGCCGCGGCTGCGACAGACCAAGCTTGCCCCCTGGCCGCTTGCGGACAGGGGGCGCCGCAAGATCACCGTCAGAACAGTTGCAGCAGGCGCTTGAGGTAATCCAGTTCCTCGCCCGAGCGGCTTAGGTCACCCGAACGGCGGCGGATCTCGTCCAGCAACTCCTGCGCGCGGGCGTTCGGGTCGTTCTGCACCATGTTCTGGTCCGACCCGATGCGCGCGGTGTCGCCCGGTTCGCGGCCCAATGGATCGCGCCCGTTCGGATCTGCGCTGCCGAATTCCTGGCCTTCCTGACCGTCCCGCTGTTCGCGCTGCTCCTCGGCCAGCGCCTCGCCAAAATCCCGCAAGCCGTCGCGCATGGCCTCCATCGCCTCGGCCTGACGGTCAAGCGCACCGTCAAGGTCACCGCGACGCAGCGCCTCTTCGGCATCTTCCATTGCGCGTTCGGCGCGGTCGAGGTTGCGGCGGCCTTCTTCGCCCTGTTCGGTGCCATCGCCCGGCAATTCGCCGCGCTGCAGATCATCCAGCCGTTCACGAAGCCCGCGCTGCCGGTCGGTCAGATTGCCTTCGCCACCGTTGCCAGCCTGATCGCCCGGCTGCTGGCCCTGGCCCTCTTCCTGGCCTGGCTCTTGCCCATTCTGCCCCTGTTCCTGGCCAGGCTCCTGCCCCGGTTCCTGGCCACCTTCCCCGCGCTGCATGTCGCGGTAGGCGTCGTCGGACAGTTCCTGCTGGTCGCGCAGCGCTTCGCCCAATTCCTGCATGCCTTGCTGACCGGGGCTGCCCTGACCTTGGCCCTGCCCGCCCTGGCCTTCGACGACCTGCATGTTTTCCATGAGCTGGCGCAGCTGTTCCATCAGCTCGGCGGCTTCGGCAGTCTTGCCCTCTTCCATCAGGCGCTGCAGCTCATCGAGCATTTCCTGCAGCTGGTCGCCGGACATCATCTGACCCTGCATCTGGCCTTGCTGCTGCTCATCACCCGGGTTGCGCTGCGATTCTTCGGCCAGCTCGCGCATGTATTCGTTCAGCGCCTGCTGCATTTCGCGCATCAGGCGGTCAATCTCTTCCGGCGAGGCGCCGTTTTCGATGGCTTCCTGCAGGCGGTCTTGCGCGCGCTGCAGTCGGTCCAGCGCGGATTGCAGGTTCCCCTCTTCGACCATGAGGGCGATGGTCCAAAGCTCTTCGGCGATCACGTCGCGGTCTTCGACCGACAGGCTGGCCTCTTTCGCCTCAAGATCGCGCATCAGGACGCGCAGGCGCAGGAAGGCACGGTCGTGGCGGATGAAGCCTTCGGGCGCGTTCGTCACCGCTTTCAGGATCTGCACCGCGCGGGGGGCGTTGATCCGGGTCCACAGGATATCACGCCGCATCTCGATGAGTGCTGCGGCAAGGGGGTCAAAGAACCGCTTGCCCGGCAGCGTCACCACATAGGGGGCCGAGGACCCCTCTTGCCCCGCCGCATCGACGGCGGCGAAGACCATGGTCACCGGAAGGTTGGCGAAGACGTGTTTCGAGAGGTCGTCAATCAGCGTCTCGGTGATCTCGGTTCGTTCGCCGGACAGGGGCATCGGCAGGTCAAGGGTGACAGCCTCAACCGGCTCCGGGTCAGGGATCAGGCCGTGGCGGCGGTCGATTTGTGACATGTCCAGGCTGATGGTCACGCGGCCGGCAACCACGCCATAGTCATCCGACGCGGTGAAGCCTTGGGTAAAGCGGCCATCCGCCTCGCGCCCGATTTCACCGGAAATGGTGATGCTGGGCAGGCCGTCGGGAAGGGCGGTCACGTCCCATTCGCGTCCGTTGGGGCCTTCGATTGCCAGACGGCCAGAGCGGGTGACAGTCAGGTCAAACACCCCAGCCATGCCATCGGGTGCGGCAGCGGCGGGCGTCGCCTCACCGGCCACGGGCGGCGGTGGGGCTGCGTCGGCCACGGTTTGCGCCACGGTCATCCCGCCATCGGCCCCGTACAACCGGATCTGCAGGCGGGTACCGGTGGGAAGTTCCAACCCCGGTGCGGTGATGTCGTTCAGGTAAAGCGAGGGCTTGCCGGTGTAGGCCGGCGGCTGGGCCCAGCCTTCCCAGCTGGGGCCACCCGGCATCGCCTCAGCCGCGCCGGGTGCAAGGCCGGCGACAGAGGTCACACGCCAGAAGGACCCGAACAGGAGCGCCATCACGAAAGCCGTCAGCGCGACATAGCGCAAGCTGAACGGATCGCGTGAGGACAGGCGCAGGTCGGGCTTGACCGGCTGCGCCTGCGCCGCGCGGGCGGTCATCCGGGCGCGGTGCGCCTCCCACACGGCCAGCGAGGCGGGGTCGTTCTTGCCGATGGCTTGGGTGTCCAACAGCGTAGCGATGGGCCGCCCGGGCATCGTGCTGTCCAGCCGGACCAGCGCATCGCCCACGGTCGGCTTCGTGAACCGCCGCCAGGCCAGCGCGGCAAGGCCAAGCGCTAACACGGCAGCAATCCCGCCGCCGATCTGCGCCCAATGCAGGGGGCCCACATCCTGCAGCCCGAAAACCAGCGCCGCCAGCACCACCAGGACCAGCGACCAAAGGGGCCAGAACGCCCGCGCCAGCCGTTCCGCCCAAAGCCCAGTCAGGGTCAGCCGAACGGGCCAGACAAGCGATTTCAGGGGCGGTTGGGGCGTCTGTCCGGTCATCAGGGCTGCCTCAGGGCCGGACGGAATGTCAAAGCCACGGAGGGATGGTATCGCGGTTCAGGATTTCGTCAAAGGTCGGTCTTTCCCTGATGACAGCGAAGTGATCCCCATGCACCAAAACCTCGGGGATCAGGGGCCGGGTGTTGTATTCCGAGGCCATCACCGCACCGTATGCGCCAGCGCTGCGGAAGGCGACCAGATCGCCTTCGGCTACCAGCGGCAGATCGCGGCCTTTGGCGAAGGTGTCGCCGGTTTCGCAGACCGGTCCGACCACGTCGAATTCCTGCGTGGGGCTGGCCACCGGGGCCTCAACCACCGGGACGATGTCATGGTGCGCGCCGTACATCGACGGGCGGACAAGGTCGTTCATCGCGGCGTCGAGGATCAGGAAATCGCGGCCCTCGCCGTTCTTCACGTAGACGACCTTCGACACAAGGATGCCCGCGTTGCCGGAAATCAGGCGGCCGGGCTCAATCTCGATCTCGCAGCCCAGATCGCCGACGGTGCGCTTGATCAGGGCACCGTAGTCGGTGGGCAAGGGCGGGGCGGAATTGGAGCGTTCGTAGGGAATGCCAAGGCCACCGCCAAGGTCCAGCCTTGAGATCGTGTGGCCTTCCGACCGCAATTGGCGGGTCAAGTCGGCGACCTTGAGATAGGCTTCCTCAAAGGGTTCCAAGTCGGTCAGTTGGCTGCCGATGTGAACGTCGATCCCGATGACCTGCAAACCTGGCAGGCGGGCGGCTTCGGCATAGACCTCAGACGCGCGGGCGATGGGGATGCCGAACTTGTTTTCCTTCTTGCCGGTGGCAATCTTCTCATGGGTCTTGGCGTCCACGTCCGGGTTGACGCGGATGGTGATGGGCGCGGTCAGGCCAAGGCTGGTCGCGACCTCGGACAGGGCCCGCATCTCGGGCTCCGATTCCACGTTGAACTGCCGGATGCCCCCGGTCAGGGCCAGACGCATTTCCTCGCGCGTCTTGCCTACACCGGAAAAGACGATCCGCTCCCCCGGCACCCCCGCCGCCTTGGCGCGCAGGTATTCGCCGCCGGAGACTACGTCCATCCCCGCACCCAAGTTGCCGAGGGTTTTCAGAACGGCCACGTTGGACAAGGACTTGATCGCAAAGCACACCAGATGCGGCAGCGGGCTGAGCGCCTCGGTGAAGAGGTGATAATGCCGGGTCAGGGTGGCGGTAGAATAGACATAGAACGGCGTGCCTACTGCAGCGGCAATGTCAGCAACCGCGACGTCTTCGGCATGCAGCGTGCCGTTCCTGTACAGAAAATGGTCCATCCCCACCCGTCCCAAGCGCAATGCCGCTTGCCGTATAGCAGATGCGGGGCGCAGGACAATTCAATGCGGTGCGGTTCAACGGCGCGGGCGCAGGAATCACGGTGCCGGGGTCAGTGCGTCGATGAGCTTGCCATGGAAACCCGCGTCCACAAGCTGATCGACCGGTACATGGATGGCCTCAAGACACGGGGTTTCGACTGGGGCCAGACCGGAGGGCCACAAGACGAGCGCCCGTTCCGCCTTGGCGATGCCAAGGTCGAAGAAGATATAGCCAGTGCGGACGGCCCGCGCGTAGGCGGGAACACAGTCCATCGGCAGATCGTCCACCAAGTTGATGAAGTAGATGCTCAAGAGGTCTTCGGAGTGCTCGGCGGTTCCCCAAGAGGGCGGAAAATACTCATGCAGCTTGGTCGTCTCGCCCGCCTCAAGGTCGAAGGTGACTATCTTCTGCTCTGACCAGGAACGATCAGTGCCTGCGCAGTAGGTGCTGTTCGAAATCATCAGGCTCAGGAACTCTGGCCCGTCCGACAAAACCTCGACCGAGCGGGCGGAGTTTTCCGGCTGGTCCGTGTGATAGCAGGTAAGCGCTTCAAGATCGAACTCATCCAGCCGCTTCAGCTCGGCGTTGATCTTCTGGATGGCGGGGCTGTTCCCGGCCAGTCGTGGCAGCGCGGTGACGTCGGGTTGCAGTGGCGGGCTTGGCAGCAGCTCTTGCCCGAGGGCAGGCGCGGCGGCCATGGCACAAAGCAAGGCAGCCGCCCGGATCATTGCCGCCCGGAGCGCAGGAACAGGTACAGTGGCAGGCCGCAGCTGACGCCGATGCAGAAGGTCGCCGGGATCGCCACAAGGTGCCACCATGCCTTTCGCGAAATCGCTTCGGCCAGGATCCAGACGGTCAGGGCGATGGCGGCGATGGTCAGGTCCCAGGTCAGCCCGGTGGTGGAGGCGTTGACATACCAGGCATCGATCAGACCGCCCAGGCCGGTGCCGGTTTCCCGCATGTATTTGAGGAACCAGTACATCGGATGCACTGCGCCCCAGACCGCAAGCGCCAGGAAAGCCAGCCGCAGCGGCGTCATTTCACCACCACACCGATTTGCGCGTCACCCGACACGGTGACACCGGATTTTGACGGTGGTTGCGGGTCGCCATCGGCGCCGCAAGCGGCAAGAGAGACGGCAAGAACGGCTAACAGGATCAGGCGGGGCATGGAAACCTCAGGCTTCAGGACAATGGCCCCAACTGTGCCACCCCGCGCTTTGCCCCACAAGGTGCGGGAAACCGGCGCTTCAGCCCAGCGCAGCCTTCCAGCGCGCGACCTGTTCGCGCACCCGGTCAGGGGCCGTGCCGCCGTAGGACATCCGGCTGCGGACCGAATTTTCGACGCCAAGGACCGCAAACACATCCGCCCGGATGCCGGGATGCACGGTTTGCATCTGCGAAAGCGACAGGTCCGGCAGATCAACGCCGGTGCTTTCGGCCAGCGCCACCAGTGTACCGGTCACATGATGCGCCTCACGGAAGGGCAGGCCCAACTCGCGCACCAGCCAGTCAGCCAGATCGGTCGCGGTGGAAAAGCCTGATGCGGCGGCAGTCTTCAGCACCTCGCGGTTGGCGGTCATGTCGCCGACCATGCCGGTCATCGCGGCAAGGCCCAGCATCAGGGTATCGGCGGCGTCGAAGACCTGTTCCTTGTCTTCCTGCATGTCCTTGGAATAGGTGAGCGGCAGGCCCTTCATGATGGTGAAAAGCGCCACCGTGGCCCCCAGAATCCGCCCCAGCTTGGCCCGCAGCAGTTCCGCCGCGTCGGGGTTCTTCTTTTGCGGCATGATGGAGGATCCGGTCGTCCAGCGGTCCGAAAGCCGCACGAAGCGGAACTGGGCGCTGGACCAGATCACCAACTCCTCAGCAAAGCGGGAAAGGTGCATGGCGGTGATGCTGCTGGCAGCCAGAAACTCCAACGCGAAGTCGCGGTCGCTGACGCTGTCCAGGCTGTTGGCCGTCGGCCGGTCAAAGCCCAAAGCACTGGCCGTCATGTGCCGGTCGATCGGAAAACTGGTCCCCGCCAGGGCCGCAGCCCCCAGGGGGCATTCGTTCATCCGTTTGCGCGCGTCTTCAAACCGGGACCGATCCCGCGCGAACATCTCGACATAGGCGAGCATGTGGTGGCCCCAGGTCACCGGCTGCGCGGTTTGGAGGTGGGTGAAGCCCGGCATCACCCAATCCGCCCCCGCATCGGCCTGGGCCACGAAGGCCTGCATCAGCGCGGTCAAGCCGGAAATCGCCGCATCGCATTGGTCGCGCACCCACAGCCGGAAATCCACCGCCACCTGGTCATTCCGGCTGCGGGCGGTGTGCAGGCGCTTGCCGGCTTCGCCTACAATCTCGGTCAACCGGGATTCGATGTTGAGGTGGATGTCCTCAAGCTCCACCCGGAAGGGGAACTTTCCGCCTTCAATCTCTGACAAGACCGTGAGAAGGCCTTCCCCGATCGCCTCGGCATCCTTATTGGTCAGGATACCTTGTGCGGCCAGCATGGCAGCATGGGCACGGCTGCCTGCGATATCCTGTGCGTAAAGCCGCTGGTCGAACCCGATGGAGGCGTTGATCGCCTGCATGATCGCGTCCGGCCCAGAGGCGAAACGCCCGCCCCACATCTGGTTGGCGGCAGGGGTCTTGGGGGTGGCTGGCATGGATGGTGCTTTCGAGGGGTGCAACGTGCGGAAAACTCTGGTCGTCCTCTACACGGCCTTGATCCTTGGTGCAAATCCGCTGGCGGCGGATGTGTCTGCCTTGCGCGACGGCGACATGAAGAAACTTGCGGTCCATTCGACCCCCGCCCCAGTGCCCGACGTGGTACTGCTGGACGCAGCCGATGGCGAACATGCGCTGGCCGATTACAAGGGCAAATGGGTGGTCTTGAACTTCTGGGCCACCTGGTGCGCGCCGTGCCGGCATGAGATGCCCTCACTTGATCGGCTACAGGCGGCGATGCCCGAAATCGCCGTGGTGCCGGTAGCCACAGGGCGCAATTCAGTAACCGGGATCGAGAAATTCTTCGCCGAGGCGGAGGTGAAGTCCCTACCCATCCTGCGCGACCCCTCGTCCGAACTGGCGCGGGGGATGGGCGTGATGGGCCTACCGGTAACGGTGATCCTGAACCCGGAAGGCCAGGAAGTCGCCCGCCTGATCGGCGACGCCGAATGGGACAGTGCCAGCGCCAAGGCGATCATGGCGGCGCTGGTGACGGGTCAGTAACCCCTCCTCGTTCGACTGCGTCTCCTCGTCGGAAGGCACCACCCCAGCGAGGAGTGACGCAGTCATCGACGAGCGGTCCCAGCTTGGCCGATCAAAGATCAAACGTTGCAAACACCGGGACATGGTCGCTTGGCCCCTCCCAGCCGCGGACGGGGCGCAGGATGCGGCTTTGATGGCTGGCGTTCAGAATGTCGGGGGTGGCCCATATGTGGTCCAACCGGCGGCCCTTGTCGGCGGTATCCCAATCAGCGGCGCGGTAGCTCCACCAGCTGTAAAGCCGGCCGTCCGGCAAGTCGTTGCGGGTAACGTCCTGCCAGCCCCCGGCCTCCATCACGGCGTTGAAATGCTCCACTTCGATGGGCGTGTGGCTGACGATCTTCAGCAGGGCTTTGTGATCCCAGACGTCATCCTGCCGCGGGGCGATGTTCAGATCACCGACCAGAATGGCGCGGTCGGGGCGTTCCCAGCGGAAGAAATCGCGCATCTCTGTCAGGTAATCCAGCTTCTGGCCGAACTTCACGTTCTGCTCCCGATCCGGGATGTCACCCCCGGCGGGGACATAGCAGTTGTGGATCGTGACCCCGTTTTCCAGCCGCGCCGCGACATGCCGCGCATGGCCAAGCTGGGCGAAATCCTTGTCACCGGCATCAACGATCGGCAGCTTCGACAGGATCGCGACCCCGTTATAGCCCTTCTGCCCCCGCGCCACTATGTAGCGATATCCCAGCGCCTGAAACTGGGCCAAGGGGATCATGTCGACCGGGCTTTTGCATTCCTGCAGGCAAAGGATATCGGGGCTTTCCTCGGCCATCAGGCGCGCGACCAGCCCTTCGCGCAGGCGGACCGAGTTGATGTTCCAGGTGGCAAGGGTAAAGGGCATGGGTCGCGGGCTCCGTCTGGCAGGGACGGTCGACCCTAAGGCCGACCGCCCCCCGCCTCAAGTCCCCGGATCGGATCAGTCGGAAACCGTGAAGGTCGACAGGACGCACAGGTCCTGCGTCTGGGTCGCCTCGACGCCTTCGTCAGTAACGAAGCGCAGATCGTATTCGCAGACATCAAGGCCGTCGGCGATGGACACATCGCCTGACACGCCGGGCTCTACCCCGTCGACCGTCAGGATGTTGTCGCCCCATTCGGCCTCACCGACTGGCGAGACATACATTTCTGCAATCTGGTGAGAGCTGTCATTGATCAGGGTGAAGACCAGATCCTGCGCGAGGGAAGGGGTTGCCATCAGCGCGACGGCGCCGGCAATGAAACTGATACGCATTGAAGTCTCCGATAGGTCGCAGCAGCCTGCCCGCCGCGAAGATACCTGCTGTTGCGGGCAATTGAGGAAACGGAAAGGCGCGGGCGTGCCGGAGACGTGGCCTTAGTCCGAAAGTTCCTTCAGGGCGGTCAAGAGCGTGGCTTCAAAGCGCTGAGGGTCTTCAATCTGCGGGATATGGCCGACTTCGTCCAAGATGAACAACGGCGCGCCGGTCAGGTCGGCCAGCGCCTCACCCTGCGCCAAAGGCGTGGCGGTGTCACGGTCGCCCCAGATGAAGGCGAGAGGTAGGGTCATCGCCTGCCACCCCTCAGCCGTGGTTGAGGCCGCACCTGCGGGCGGAACCAGAAGGCTGGGGAGCCAGTCGGCAATCGCCGACGTTGTGCCGGGGCGCCGGATCGGTTGCAGCAGCATCTCGATCACCTCGGGCGTTGCGGCGTCTTTGCGGTAGAGGAACCGCCGCAACAGTGGGCCCATCGCAGACGGGTTCGTGACAGTAGCTGAAACCGCCAACTCACGCATGAAGGGGTTGCCAAGCGGCCAGGGCGGGGTGCCACCGTCGGGGCTACCCAGACCGATGGCGCCAGAGACGACGATCAGCCCGGCCAGCGCCGCGGGGTCCGCAAGGGCCGCCTCAGCCGCAGCACCCGCGCCAAAGGAATGGGCCACGACCATCGGCCGCACATTCAGCGCCCGGACCAGTGCCAAAAGCCTTTGCCCTTGGATCTGGCGGCTGTAATCGCCAGCGGCGTCGCGGAATGACCAGCCCATCGGCGGCATGTCGAAGGCAATCGTCCGGTAGCCTGCATCGGCCAGCGCCACTTGCGTGGGCCGCCACATCCGCGACCAGCCGACCGACCCATGCACCAGAAGGATGACCGGGCCAGCCTCAGGCCCCAACTCCTCGACATAGATGGCCCCAAGCTCGGTTTCGACCACTCGGCCCTCAGCTGGAACCTGTCCCGGCAGGATGGCGATCTCGCGCAGCGATGCGGCCAGACGCAGGCCAAGCAGCCCGATCACGACCACGAAGATCAGGATTGTCAGAAGGCCAACCACAATACGCATGCGCCTTGGGTAGCAGAGGCGCGGGGGTGCGGCAACATTGGCGGGGGCAGTCGACGACAGGGCCATGCGCCCGGACAAAAAAAGGCCGGGCAAGAAGCCCGGCCAGTTCCAACAGGGAGGATGTCACGCCATAACCCCGACGCGACCAGGGGAACCCGAAGCACAACCTGTGCATGCAGAAAAGGTAGCAAGCGAATCCGGCAACAATAAGCCCCAATGCGCAAGATTTCTGGGCTGTTGCAAGGCAGCCGCATCACACTGCGGCGGCTGTGCAACAGCCAGATGACTTACGCCACCAGTCGGTAACCGCCGCTTTCCGTGACAAGGATCCGCGCGTTCGAAGGATCAGGCTCGATCTTCTGACGCAGACGGTAGATGTGGGTCTCCAGCGTATGGGTGGTCACACCGGCGTTGTAGCCCCAAACCTCATGCAAAAGCACATCGCGGGCGACCACACTGGCGCTGGCGCGATAGAGGAACTTGAGGATGTTCGTTTCCTTTTCCGTCAGGCGGATCTTCTTGTCCTTCTCGTCCACCAGCATCTTCTGGGCGGGCTTGAAGGTGTAGGGACCCATCTGGAAGACGGCGTCTTCAGACTGTTCATGCGTGCGCAGCTGGGCGCGGATGCGGGCCAGAAGGACCGGAAATTTGAACGGTTTGGTCACATAGTCGTTCGCGCCGGCATCAAGGCCCAGGATCGTGTCGCTGTCGGTGTCATGCCCGGTCAGCATCAGGATCGGGCATTTGACGCCGCCCTTGCGCATCCGGCGGCAAAGCTCTCGCCCATCCGTGTCGGGCAGACCCACGTCAAGGATGACCAGATCGAAAAGGCCCGCCTTGGTCTTTTCCATGCCTTCGGCCCCAGTACGGGCTTCGAACACGTCGAAGTCTTCGGTCAGGACCAACTGCTCGCTCAGCGCTTCGCGCAGGTCGTCATCATCGTCCACCAACAGGATTTTCCGAAGTCCGGCCATGACTGCCTCCTTTGCGTTCACGGTGGAGATGCGCCGCGATCACGGGTCCTGCAAGATTTGCAACGGATATCTCACGCGGTCGTGTCGTAGGGCCGGGCAATGTTTCAATTTCGAAGGCAGGGGGGTATGACTGGCGGCATGACGCTGACCCTGACCACCACCGAACGTCTGACCCGCGCGCGGGGCGATCTGCGCATGGGCGTGCCGGTGGTGCTGTGCACGTCGGGCGGTGCGGCGCTTGTGGTGGCGGTTGAGGCGCTGGAGCCTGCCCGACTGGACGACCTGCGCCGCCTTGGCGCGCCGGTGCTGGCGATCACCGCGCGGCGGGCGGAAACCCTGAAGGCCCGTGCCTATGATGGCGACCTTGCGCGCATCGCCCTGCCCGCTGATGCGGGGCTGTCGTGGCTGCGGGGGGTCGCTGACCCTGCGGATGATTTGCGGATGCCGATGAAAGGCCCGCTGCAATCCCTGCGCGATGGGCCGTCAGACCTGCACCGCGCCGCGCTTGCTCTGGCGAAATCGGCGCATCTGTTGCCGGCCGTGCTGGTGGTGCCGGTCACCCACCCGCTGCAACTGGCGCAGGATAGCGGTTTGACGGTGCTGGCCTTGGACGACATCACGCCCGTCCTTGCCGCGCTGTCGCCCATGGCTGAGGTTGTGTCGGCCCGCGTGCCAATGGTCGCCTCCAATGCCGGGCGGGTGCATATCTTCCGCCCCGATGATGGGGGGGAGGAGCATTATGCGATTGAGATCGGCCAGCCTGACCGCGCGAAACCGGTGCTGGCGCGGCTCCATTCGGCCTGCTTTACCGGCGATGTGCTGGGGTCATTGAAATGCGACTGCGGCCCGCAACTGCGCGCGGCTTTGGCGCAGATGGGGGCCGAAGGGGCGGGGGTCCTGCTCTACCTCAACCAGGAAGGCCGCGGGATCGGCCTTGCCAACAAGATGCGCGCCTATTCTCTGCAGGATCAGGGCTTTGACACGGTCGAGGCGAACCACCGTCTGGGGTTTGAGGATGATGAGCGGGACTTCCGCCTTGGGGCCGAGATCCTGCGCAAGATGGGCTTTTCCGCCGTGCGGCTGATGACGAACAACCCGAAGAAACTGGCGATGATGGAAGGCTGCGGTATCCATGTCACCGAACGCGTGCCGCTGCATGTGGGCGAAACTACTGAGAACCGTGCCTACCTTGCCACCAAGGCCGCGAAATCGGGGCATCTGCCGTGAAGCCGGAAGATCTGGTCGTGACCCCCATGGGTGTCCGCTTCATGGGCCGCCGCTTTCCCTGTACCTTGGGTCGCAGCGGGATCATCGCTGGTGAAGACAAGCGTGAGGGCGACGGGGCCACCCCGGCAGGGGTGCATACGCTGGTCGGCATGCTGTACCGCCCCGACCGTCTGGCACGACCAGCCGATTGGGCGCTGCCGATCGGGCCAAATGACCTGTGGTCGGATGATCCACGGGATGAGGACTATAACCTTATGGTCCGCGCGCCGCATCGCTTTCGCCATGAACGCCTGCGGCGGGCGGACCCGATGTATGACCTCGTGATCCTGACCAACTGGAACTGGCCGCATGCCGACCCCGGTCGCGGCTCGGCTATCTTCATACACCAGTGGCGCCGACCGGGGGCACCCACGGCAGGCTGCGTCGCCATGTCGAGGGCCGCCCTGCACTGGATCGCCCCGCGCATCACATATCAGACCCGGCTGGTGATCCGCACCTGACCTGTCCGCCTGCCCCCGGACCCTTCAAAGGGTCCGGTCCGATTTCTTCGAAGAAATCGGCGCGGCGCGGGCCGCTCTCCCCTTCCCAAACCGCTTTGGACACCCTAACCTGCGCCCGAGCAGGGGGAGGATGACCATGGCCCGAACGCCGTCCAGCACGGATGACGATATCTTCGATTTGCGGCTGGCCCGGTCCGCCCCCGATCTGTTCCCGATGCTTGAGGCGCTTTATGGCGCACATCCCAGCTATCCCACCTTCCGCGACAAGCTGGTGAAGACTCTGCGCAAAGGTTGGGCCGACCGCCCTGCAGACCTGCGCCGCCTTGACCTGCAACGCGACCTTGAACCCGACTGGTTCCAGCGTCCCGGTATGGCGGGCTATGTTTTCTACATCGACCGCTTCAACGGCACGCTGCAAGGCATCCTCGACAAGCTGGATTACCTTGAGGATCTTGGGATCACTTACGTCCACCTGATGCCCTGTCTTAAGCCCCGCCCGGGGGACAGCGACGGCGGCTATTCGGTGATGGACTACCGCCAGATCAACCCCGCCTTCGGCTCGATGGCGGATTTTGAGGCTGTCAGTGCCGCCCTGCGCGCCCGGGGCATGTCGCTCTGCGTTGACCTTGTGCTGAACCACACCGCCAAGGAGCACGCCTGGGCGAAGAAGGCGGCCAAGGGTGACGCGGCCTATCAGGACTATTACCTGATGTTCGACACGCCCGACCTGCCACAGGCATACTCCCGCACGCTGGTCGAAGTGTTCCCCGACAACGCCCCCGGCAACTTCACCCATTACCCCAAGTTCGGGAAATGGGTCTGGACCACCTTCAACGAACACCAGTGGGACCTGAACTGGGCCAACCCGGCGGTGTTTCTTGAGATAGTCGAAGTGATGCTGTTCCTTGCCAACAAGGGCGTTGACGTGCTGCGGCTGGATGCCGTGGCCTTCATGTGGAAACGGATGGGCACCCGCTGCCAGTCGGAACCCGAGGTCCACATGCTCCTGCAAGCCCTGCGCGCTTGCAGTCGCGTCGCCTCTGCCGCCGTACTGCACTTGGCCGAGGCGATCGTCGCCCCAGCCGAAATGCTGCCCTACCTTGGGCGCGGGCGGCATGACGGAAAGGTGGCGAACCTGGCCTATCACAACAGCCTGATGGTCCAGTTCTGGTCCGCCCTTGCCACCCGCGACACCCGCCTGATGACGCATGTGCTGGGGACGCACTTCCCCGACCGGCTGACGAACGCGACCTATGCCACCTACATCCGCTGCCACGACGATATCGGCTGGGCGATCACCGATGACGACGCTTCGGCAGTTGGCGCCTCAGGCCACGGCCACCGCAATTTCCTGTCCGATTTCTATGAGGGCAGTTTTCCCGGAACCTTCTCTAAAGGTGCTTTATTCCAGTTCAATGAAGCGACCGGCGACAAGCGGATTTCCGGCAGTTTTGCCAGTCTCGCAGGGTTGGAACGAGCCGAGGCTGCAGGTGATGTTGCAGGCATTGAAATGGCCGTACAGCGCATCCTTCTGGGTCATGCGCTGATCGCGGCCTGGGGCGGCATCCCTCTGATCTACATGGGCGATGAGCTCGCTTTGCCCAACGACCACGGCTATCTGAACGTCCCCGACCACGCGCATGACAGCCGCTGGATCCACCGCCCAAGGATGGACTGGACCCGCGCCGAGGCGCGGCACTCTGGCGACACCCCTTCTGCCCGGGTGTTCTGGGGGACGAAGCAGATCCTCGCCCGCCGCGCCGCCACGCCTGCCATCCATGCCGCCGTGCCGATCCGTGTCGTGCATGCCGGCAATGACGCCGTGCTGGCCTTTCAGCGCCTTGCACCGACCGGCACGCTCTTGGGCCTTTTCAACTTTACCGAACGCTGGCAGCAGGTGGCCGAAGGAACGGCCCGCGCGCTTGGCGCAACGGCGATGCATGACGCGCTGTCCGACCAGCCGGTTGAAACGCATGCAGGCCAGATTGTCCTGCCACCCTATGCCCGCGTCTGGCTGACCTAGGGTTTTGCTGACTGGACGCTGCGCGGACCCTGCGTCATTCTGCCGACGGGACAATGAAAAGGGTGCCGCATGGCGCTGACACGACGGGCGGCGCTGTTTGGCGCCGGGGCGGCGGTAGGTGTGGCGGGCAGCCGCTGGATCGGGGCGTCGAACCCGTCGCTGGACGGGGTTGCGATCATCGCCCCTGCCGGGGGTAAGGTGACGCTGAACGACGCCTCACTTCTGTCGGAAACGCCGATCTTCAAGCATGTCATCGTGGAAGAGCCCCTCGCAGACGGGATGATTGCCGCCCTGCGGGCCGAGTTGAAAGCGGCCGAAGCCGACGGGCGTCCGGTGAACGTCTCGGCCGCGCGACATTCGATGGGCGGGCAGGCCATTCCCCGCGACGGGCATGCCATCACCCTCAATACCGGCGTTATCAGCTTTGAGCCGGGGGCCGAGGTCTATTCGGTTCTGGCTGGTGCCCGCTGGCACAGCGTCATCGGCGCGCTAGACCCCTTTGGAATGTCGCCCAAGGTCATGCAGTCGAACAGTGATTTCGGCGTTGCCTCCACCTTTTCGGTCGGGGCGCATGGCTGGCCGATGCCTTACGGTCCCATGGGCTCCACCGTCCGATCGGTCCAGATGCTGCTGGCCGATGGCAGCCTTGTCACTGCCTCGCGCAGTGAAAACGCCGACCTCTTCAGCGCCGCTATGGGTGGCTATGGCCTGATCGGCCTGATCACGGCGCTTGAGGTTGAGGCGGTTCCGAACCAGCTTCTTGAACCCACCTTCCAGACGATGCCCGCCGCCGATTTCGCCGCCGCCTTTACCGCTGTCGCTGATGGGTCCTTCCCCATGGCCTATGGCCGCCTCAACATCGACCGTGAGGGATTCTTCGACGACGCGATGCTGGTGACCTACCGCCCGATCCCGGGCGAAATTCCCCCCGCCAGCGGCTCGGGCTTTCTGTCCAAGGTCTCGCGGTCGATCTTCCGGGCACAGGTCGGTGACGAATGGGTCAAGCGCCGCCGCTGGGGGATTGAAACCGGTATCGGAGCGATGCTGGCGGGGGCGTCCAGCCGCTCCTCGCTCATGAACGAACCGGTCATCACGCTGGACGACCGAGAGCCCACGCGCACCGACATCCTGCATGAATACTTCGTCGCCCCGGACCGCTTTGGTGACTTCATCGCCGCCGCGAAAGAGATCATCCCCGGCAGCTATCAGGAACTTCTCAACATCACCCTCCGCTACGTTGCCCAAGACCCGACCGCGATGCTGTCCTACGCGCCGAACGGCCCCCGCATCGCCTCGGTCCTCTTGTTCAGCCAGGAAATGACCGCGCGGGCGGAGGCGGACATGGCGCGAATGACGCAAGAGATGATCGAGGCCGTGCTGGCCATCGGCGGAAGTTACTATCTTCCCTACCGGCTGCACGCGAGGCCGGATCAGTTCCTGCGCTGCTACCCCCGCGCGGCAGAGCTTGCCGCGCTGAAACGCCAGATCGACCCCGGGCTGCGTTTCCGCAATGCCCTGTGGGATACCTATATGGGACAGCTTTAGATGACCCTGCACCGCAAGACCTCTTTCGCCTATGCCGTGATCCTGGCGCTGGTCGCCAGCCTCAACTACCTGCCGATCCCGGGGTTGGTGGACGCAGAAGGGCGCACCTTCGGCATCTTCGCGCTGGATATCTATGACGACGCGCTCCACCTCGCCTCGGCCCTTTGGGCGCTGGCGGCGGCGGTGATCTCGCATCGTGCGTCGAAGATGTTCCTGATCCTGTTCGGCACGCTTTACTTTCTGGACGGGCTTCTGGGCTGCTTCGCCGGGTCAGGCTTCCTTGACCTTGGCATCTTCACCTGGGGTTGGCTGGATATCCCGGTCACGCTGAAAATCCTGTCGTCCTTGCCGCACCTGATCCTCGGTGGCGTTGCCCTTGCCGTGGGGTTCCGGCGGTGAGGGTCCTTCTTCGCCTGATCCGCCGCCTGATCCTGCTGGTGGTGGTACTGATCCTCGGCCTCCTCTCCCCTGTCGCCTATATCGAGACGATGTGCCGCCCGACCGGCACGGCCGAGGCCCGCGTCCCGCTGGTTGGCCCGGACTGGCAGCGGCCTGAGGGGCGGACGCTGCTGACCTACCCGGAATGGCACATCGTCCACGCCTATGCCGACTATGCCGAAGTCATCCGCACGGGCGACCCCCACGATTATGGCTTTCTGTCTTCCATCGGGGGCTTTTGGTCGTCAACCTGTGCACTGTCCAAGGCCTCCGGCCCACATGGCGGCTTTCCGTGGGAGACGAAGCAGATGGTGTACACCATCGGCGTCAGTTTCACAGCGGAACTGCTGCTGAAGGCCGGGTATGAAGAAACCATCGGCCGTGTCTTCACCCTGCTGCGCGGCCAGACGCGCGCCCCGCTGGATGACCTTTCGGCCCGGCAAGCTGCCGACTACGCCGTCTTCCTGCAGCAAACCCCTTGGTACAAATGGGATTTCACCCGCGATGCTGCCGAACTGAACGCCGCGACGGATGCCCTGCGGGACCGCGAACGTCGCATTGCGCTCGGCCTCGAATACCGGGCAAAAGCCGCCTATGCCAAGGTGATTGAGGCCGCCGTCGCCGCCGTGGGGGCAGATCAGTTGCGCCTGCGCGCCGTGGTCAGAGGGCTGGACGCAGCGACTCTTTCAGCGCTGCCCGACGTTCAAGTGATCGAAACCCTGCCCGAAGGCATTGTGATCGAGGCCCCCCGTTACCGCGCCTTCACCCGCCTGGCCGAAACGATCGTCGCCAGCGGAGGTGACTTCGTGGAAATCGCGGGCAACGATGACATCCTGTTCACGATGATCACCGACAGCCCCGATGCCGGCGCGCTCCATTCCTTTCCCCGGCAGGGCAACCCCGGGTACCGCCACCTGGTCCTGATCCCGGTGGCCGAGCTTGGCCAGACGCTAAGTACCCTGCCGCTTGGCGCGCTGGAACACATCCATGACTATTGACCTGCGCTGGCTGGCTGCCCTACCGCTGGTCCTCATCGGCTGGATCGGCACCCTGGCGCTGGTCATGCGGTTGGGCGGAGACGCCCCGGCCGCGTTGGTAATGTTTCCGCCCGAGGGGTTCATCCGCCAGCTGCCGGACGGCGTTTCAATCGTCAGCGCCGGGCCGGTCAGCGTCACCTTGCGCGGGGGTGAGGGGTTGGTGGCCGCCCTCTACAGTCTTGGGGCCCCCCTGGTGCTGCCAGCGGGGCTGACCGGCTGTTTGCCTCAGACCGGATTGCTGCGCGCACCGAAGATCGCGCTGCCAACGCGGATGTGGGTGGCGCCGTGGGCCACGGCAGCCTCGAAATCCCCGCTCATTCCCATCGAGAGGCCGGTCAGACCGTGGTCCGCGGCCATCCGGGCCAGCATGGCGAAATGGGGGGTGGACTCCTCACCCTCGGGCGGGATGCACATCAAGCCAACAGGCGACAGGTCCAGCGCCCGACAGTCCTTCAGGAACCCTGCCAGATCGGCGGGCAGGACGCCCGCCTTCTGCGGCTCCTCGCCCGTGTTCACCTGCACGAACAGCTGCGGGCAAGCCCCCCGCGCCTGCGCCAGGCTTGCCAGCTTCTGCGCCAGAGACGGGCGGTCCAGCGTGTGGATCGCGTCAAAAAGCTCTACCGCCAGCTTGGCCTTGTTGGTTTGCAAAGGGCCGATCATGTGCACCGCGACCGGACCGAACCTGTCCCGCAGGTCGGGCCATTTGGCCGCAGCCTCCTGCACGTAGTTTTCACCAAAGACACGGTGGCCGGCCTGTAGCACCGCCTCAACCCGGTCCAGCGGCTGAACCTTCGACACCGCGATCAGGGTGACCGACCCCGGCGCCCGCCCTGCAGCCGCCTCAGCCGCCTGCAGCCGTTCGGTGATGTCCGCAAGTCCCATGCCGCAGCCCCCTTGTTGCCATCCAGCCAGACCCTAGCGGCCAGCGCTCAAAAGGAAAGGGCGGGCACCACGGCCCGCCCGAATGATTGCCTGGGGTGAGCCCCGGATCAGAAGTTGAACGAAACGCCAAGATCCATCGCGTCCTGGCCAGTGCCGTTATCCTTGGCATAGCCGCCGATCACCGAGGCACCGCCGCCCAGATCATAGCTGGCCCCCAGACCGTAACGGTCGGTGCTGTCGAACGCCTGCATCGCGAAACCGGTCAGCGTCAGCGCGCCAACGGCATAGTCCAGCGACACCGCCAACTGCCCGCCATCACCTGCATCCTGCGTATCGCCGTAGACCAGTTTCCCGGTGACCGGACCCGCGATGAACGAACCGCCGATCAGCACCTGCGAGAACCCCGTCTCAACGTCTTCATAGCCCAGCGACACGCTGTAAAGGTCCGAAGCGAACTTCAGGCCGACGGCATAGCGTTCGGTATCGGCAATCGGATCAACCATCGACACATAGCCGGTCCAGGCCCCGCGCGAGTATTCGTAGGACAGCCGCGGCGTGGCGGGCGCGCCGCCCTCGGCGTTGTAGGCCACCTCGTTCAGGTCATCGAGGCCGGTCAGGCCGACACCCGACACTTGCCCTACAGCCTGCTCGGCCGCGCTGTCGATGTCACCCATCGTCAGCTTGCCGAAAGCACCAGCAATGTAAACTTCGCCAGCGTCGCCGATGTTGGCGGCTTCCGCGTCATTTGCCCGGAACTCTGCGCCAAAGCTGATACCACCATCGGTGATCCCGGTCAGGGTGAACTTGACCCGCGCGCGGCTGGTGAAGCCGGTATTGTCCGCGCCGAAATCGTCGATCACACCCATGCGCGCATCGCCCGAAAGCGTGACCTCTGCAGTGGCAAAGCCTGCGGTCAGGACAAGGATGGCGGTCGAGGCAAGCAGTTTCTGCACGGTTCTACCCTGGGGCTTATTCAGTTGTCTCATGTTCCCAAAATGTGGCCTTGCTGCAACCGGGATTCAGACCCCCGGCACAAACTCCTTCCCGGTTGTGTCAGGCGTGCCACGCAAACGCACCCGGAAATGAGAAAGAGCGAGCACAAGGCCCGCTCTTCCCGCAAATCATATCCTGAAGGATCAGAAAGTGAAGGACACACCGAGATCAACGGCATCAACGTCGAAGGTTTCGTCAGAGACATAACCGCCGACTACTTTGGCACCACCACCAAGGTCATAAGACGCGCCCAGACCGTAGGCCTCATAACCGTCTTGGGTGTTGTCCATGTAGAAGCCCGTCACCGAAAGGGCATCCATCGTATAGGTTGCCGAAAGGGCGGTCTGCTGGGTGTCGAAGTTCGAGTCCGAGTAGCGCGCCTTGATCACGACAGGGCCGATGGTCGCGTCTGCGCCAAGGATGTACTGCGTGTCTACGTCACCGCCGCCAACCTGGTAATCTTCATAGCCAGCCGACACCGTGAACATGTCGTTGATGGCGTACTTTGCGCCCACTGCCGTGGCAGTGTCGACACCCGAAGGATTGGTTGACGACAGATAAAGGGTCAGCGAAGAGACGGAGTATTCGTACAGTGCAGACGGGTCTGATGTAAGGAAATCGCCGCCGTTGGCGAAGTAGGTCATCTCGTTCAGGTCATCAAGACCGGTGAGGCCAACGCCATCGACATGTCCAACCGCTGCGTTCGCAGCGCCGTCCACGTCACCCATGCTCAGCTTGCCGAAGCCGCCCGAGATGAAGACCGAACCGGCCTCACCACTGTTCGCATCTGCGGCGTTGTCTGCGCGGAAGGTGGCACCAAAGGACAGGCCGGTGTCAGTTTCGCCCGACATAGTGAACACAACCCGCGCGCGGCTGGTAAAGCCGGTGTTGTCTGCGCCGAAGTCGTCGATCACGCCCATGCGGGCCGAGCCGGAAAGCGTGACTTCAGCCGAGGCTGCGCCAAGGCTGGCAGCAAGGATCATTGTCGAAATAAGGAGGTGACGTTTCATTTTTATACCCTCAAGAAACCTTATGCCAAAGTTATGATCCGCCTCACGTGACTTAACAAGTTCTCAACGAAGGCGCGACGTATCTCACGGCGGCTATGTGACCCCGCCGCCACATGCGCGTGCCTCAAACGAAAAAGAGCGGGCACAAGGCCCGCTCTTTCCCAAGTCCAGATCCCGAAGGATTAGAACGAGAAGGACACACCGAGGTCAACAGCGCTGGTGTCAGCGGTGTCGTTCTTGGCGTAGCCGCCAACAACCTTGGCGCCGCCGCCGAGGTCATAGGAAGCACCCAGGCCGTAGCCTTTGCCCTGACCCAGACCCAGAGCACCGAAGTCCTCTTCGTCCGAGTAGAAGGCGGTGACGGACAGAGCGTCAGCGGAATAGGTCGCCGACAGGTGGTACTGATCAGCGTCAGCTGCACCAACCGAAGCCTGGCCATAGTTGGCTTTCAGCGAGATCGCGCCGAAGGTGGCCGAAGCGCCGAGGATGATGTGGCTGACGTCGCCGTCTGCATCTTCGTAGCCCAGAGCGACGGTGTAGGCGTCGGTCGAGTACTTGACACCCAGAGCGAGGGTGGAGTCCAGGTCAGTACCCAGGCCGCCGTCGTTGTTGTCCGGGTTGGTCGCCGAGATGATCCCGGTGAAAGCGCCCGACGAGTACTCGTAAGCGGCGGTCGGGTCAGAGTTGCTGCCGCCGTCGCTGGTGCCAGCACCGAGGTAGATAGCTTCGTTCAGGTCGGACAGACCGGTGAGGCCAACGCCATCAACGTTGCCAACAACCTGCTGAGCAGCGCCGTCGATGTCGCCCATGGTAAGCTTGCCGAAAGCGCCCGACATGAACACTTCGCCAGCGTCGCCCGAGTTGGCGGCCGAAGCGTTGTCAGCGCGGAAGGTCGCGCCGAAGGACAGGCCGCCGTCGGTTTCGCCCGAAAGGGTGAACACAACGCGCGCACGGCTGGTGAAGCCGGTGTTGTCTGCGCCGAAGTCGTCGATGACACCCATGCGAGCCGAACCCGACAGGGTCACTTCAGCGGCAGCGAAGCCGGCAGTTGCTGCCAGGATGCTGGTCGCGAGAAGAACTTTTTTCATTTTTTCCCTCTTTCTTCAAGGTAAGCCCGCCGCAGGGGAATCCGCAGGGGAATGAAGGGTATTTCGCCCCAGACGCCCCTGATTGCAACGCCGACGGAACCCCGGCGGAAAAACGGCGGAAAGTTGGTGCAGCAAAGCCACAGGTGGGGAATCCCGCCGTGGGGCCGCTGCGCTGCGCCACTTGTGACCGGCCTTGAACAGGCCCGGATGTGCAAGAAAGGGCCATTCCACCCGTTTCTGCTCGCGCGCGAGGGTGTTCCATTAGCGGCGGCGGCCTGACGCGTGCTGGCGCGAAAGGCCTTGGCAGGCCAAGGGTGTCGGGTTAGACAGCGGGACACGGGAACGATGGGTGGCTTGATGATCTTGCAGCAACTTGCACGGGTGGCACTGGCCACGGGGCTGTCCCTGTCGCTTGCGGCCTGTGGTGGGGGCGGTCTGTTCAATCGCGGCGGATCGATTCCCACTGATGAGCAGATGACCCGCAAGGAACGCGCCGACGCCCAGCGCGCGGCCAATGCGGCTGCAAACCCGGAAGAGGATCAAGGCTCAACCGTCTGGGACCTGTTTTCCAACGCCGATGACCCGAACACCACGGTCGAGGTCAACAAGTACATCTGGCAGGCCAGCCTGGAAGTGCTGAACTTCCTGCCCGTCGAATCGGTTGATCCGTTCACCGGCGTCTTCACCACCGGCTTCGGTCGCCCGCCGGGCGGGGGCCGCGCCTACCGCGCAACGGTCTATGTCCAGGACCCGGCATTGGACGCGCGCAGCCTGAAGGTGGCGCTGCAGTCGCAGGGCGGCGGGGCCGTAGCGCCCGAAACCGTCCGCGCGATCGAAGATGCGATCCTGACCCGCGCGCGCCAGCTGCGCATCCGCGACAGCAACCTTTAAGGTCGGCCGCGGGATCTGCTCCCGCATACCCGGGAAATTCGAGGACAACAAAGGATGGGGTGGACCTTTCCTTTTGCCGCGGTGTAATTCCGCCGCTGAACCCTGCATGAGGCCCTGAACATGTCACGCTATGACCCATCGGTGATCGAACCCAAGTGGCAGCAGGCGTGGGAGACGGCAGGGGCCTTCACCGCGAAGGCTGACGCGACCAAGCCAAAGTACTATGTGCTTGAGATGTTCCCCTACCCCTCGGGCCGCATCCACATGGGCCACGTCCGCAACTACACGATGGGCGACGTGGTGGCTCGCACGAAGCTCGCGCAAGGCTATGCCGTCCTGCACCCGATGGGCTGGGACGCTTTCGGGATGCCCGCCGAAAACGCCGCCATGGAACGCGGCGGCCACCCGAAGGATTGGACCTACGGCAACATCGCCGACATGAAGGCGCAGATGAAGCCCTTGGGCCTGTCCATCGACTGGTCGCGAGAGCTCGCGACCTGCGACCCGGAATACTACGGCCAGCAGCAGGCCATGTTCATCGACATGATGGAAGCCGGGCTGGTCTACCGGAAAGCCGCCGTGGTGAACTGGGACCCCGTCGATATGACCGTCTTGGCGAACGAACAGGTGATCGACGGCAAGGGCTGGCGGTCCGGCGCTGCCGTGGAACGGCGCGAACTCACGCAGTGGTTCTTCAAGATCAGCGACTATTCGGAAGAGTTGCTGTCAGCTTTGGACGGTCTGACCAACTGGCCGGAAAAGGTGCGCCTGATGCAGGCCAACTGGATCGGCAAGTCGCGCGGCCTGCAGTTTGCCTTCGACATGGTCGGCGCGCCTGCGGGCTTTGACCGGCTGGAGGTCTATACCACCCGCCCCGACACCCTGATGGGCGCCAGCTTCGCCGCCATTTCGGCGGATCACCCACTGGCCAAGGCGCTTGAGGGCAACCCTGATGTGGCGGCGTTCGTGGCCGAGTGCCGCAAGGGCGGAACATCTGCCGAGGAAATCGAGACGGCCGAGAAGATCGGCTATGATACCGGCATCCGCGTCAAGCATCCGCTTGATCCGTCGTGGGAACTCCCCGTCTGGATCGCCAACTTCATCCTGATGGACTACGGCACCGGGGCGATCTTCGGCTGCCCGGCGCATGACCAGCGCGACTTTGACTTTGCCACGAAATACGGCCTGCCGATCAAGCCGGTGTTCGTGGCCGAAGGGGCTGAGGATGCGGCGCTGGATGAAGCCTTTGTTCCGATGAAGTCGGAAAAGGTTCACTATGTCCGGGGCTTCGCCGGGGCCGCAGTGCAGACTGGCGAAGAGGGCGTGGCAACCGCCATCGCCCATGCTGAGGCCAACGGCTACGGCAAAGGCGTGACCAAGTTCCGCCTGCGCGACTGGGGTGTCAGCCGCCAGCGCTATTGGGGCTGCCCGATCCCGGTCATCCACTGCGCGACCTGCGGCGTGGTGCCGGAAGACAAGGCGAACCTGCCCATCGAGCTTCCCTACGATGTCAGCTTCGACATCCCCGGCAACCCATTGGACCGCCACCCCACCTGGCGCGATTGCACCTGCCCCAAGTGCGGCGCGAAAGCCCGGCGTGAGACGGACACGATGGATACCTTCGTCGATTCCAGCTGGTACTACGCCCGCTTTACCGCCCCCCGCGCCACGACGCCCACGGTGATGGAGGATGCCAACTACTGGATGAACGTCGACCAGTACATTGGCGGGGTCGAACATGCGATCCTGCACCTTCTCTACAGCCGCTTCTTCGCGCGGGCGATGCACAAGACCGGCCACCTGCCCGCGAAAGCCATTGAACCGTTCAATGCGCTCTTCACCCAAGGCATGGTCACGCATGAGATCTACAAGACCACCGACGCGCAGGGCCGCCCGGTTTATCACCTGCCCGAGGATGTGACCATTTTCAACGTGGCCGACCGCAGGATCGTCATGCCGGGCAACGTGCCGCCGCCCGTGGACATGATCGACGACGTTGACGCCTTCATCCGCGCCCTCAGCGATGAGGGGCTGCTGGTTGAGGTGATCCCCTCGGCCAAGATGTCGAAGTCGAAGAAGAACGTCGTTGATCCGATGAACATCATCGCGGCCTTCGGCGCCGATACCGCGCGCTGGTTTGTCATGTCTGACTCACCGCCCGAACGGGATGTGGAATGGACAGCCTCAGGCGCCGAAGCCGCGTTCAAGCACCTCTCCCGCGTCTGGGCGCTCTGCTCGCGCATCGGCGACATGCCTGCAGACTATAAGGGCGAAGGCGATGCGGACTTGGCCAAGGCCACGGCACGCGTGATTGACGACGTGACGCGCGGCATCGAAGGCTTTGCCTTCAACAAGGCCATCGCCGCCCTCTACGGCTTTACCAACACGCTTGCCAAAGCCAATGCCTCGACGCCCACCATGAAGGAAGCGATCCGCACGCTGGCCAAGCTGATGAGCCCGATGACCCCGCATATCGCGGAATCGATCTGGACCTATCAGGGCGGTGCCGGCCTCTGCGCCCAGGCCCCCTGGCCCAAGGCCGACCCGGCGCTGCTGATCGACGACACGGTTACCCTGCCGATCCAGATCAACGGCAAGCGTCGGGCGGAAATCAGCGTGCCGAAAGACATGCCCGTGGCAGAGATTGAAAAGCTGGCGCTGGCGGATGAAGATGTGGTCAAGTTCCTTGCCGGGCAGCCGGTGAAGAAGATCATCGTCGTTCCGGGGCGCATCATCAATGTCGTCGTTTAACCGCCGGGCCATCCTTTTGCTGCCCCTTGGCTTGGCCGCCTGCGGCTTTACCCCGGCCTATGCCCCCGGCGGCCCGGCGACGGCTCTCCTTGGCACCGTCCGCGCGCAGGACCCGACCAACAAGAACGGCTTCGATCTGGTCGAACGGCTGGAAGAACGTCTGGGCCGGCCGGAAAACCACCGCTACGACCTCGCCTATACCATCACGACCGAGGCTGTCGGCGTCGGCATCACCACGGAAAACGAAATCACGCGCTTCAACCTGAAAGGCGTGATCGATTACACTCTTTCCGACAAGGCCACTGGCGCGCGTCTGGCGGGGGGAAGGGTGCAAAGTTTCACCGCCTATTCCGCCACCGACTCCACCGTCGCTGGCCTTGCCGCCGAGGAAGACGCCGCCTACCGCCTGATGCGCATCCTTGCCGACCAGATCACCGCCCGCCTGATCGCGGTTTCCGCCAGCCTGCCATGATCCTGAAAGGGGCTGAAGCCAGCCGCTACTGCGCCAAGCCCGATCCCGGGCGCGCGGGCCTGCTGATCTTTGGCGCTGACGCGATGCGCGTTGCCCTGAAGCGGCAAGAGGCCATCGCCGCCCTGATCGGCCCGGAAGGTGAGGGCGAGATGCGCCTGACCCGCATGTCCGGGGGCGATCTGCGCAAGGACGGCAGCCTGCTTCTGGACGCGATCAAGGCCACCGGCTTTTTCCCCGGCCAGCGCGTGGCGTTCCTTGAAGATGCGACGGATGGGCTGGCCGACACCATCGCCACCACGCTGAAAGAATGGCGGCCGGGCGACGCGCATATCGTTGTCGCCGCTGGCAACCTGACCGGCAAATCCGCCCTGAAGACCCTCTTTGAAAAGCACGCCACCGCCATCTGCATCGGCCTTTACGACGAACCCCCGGGCCGGGAGGAGATTGAGGCCGCGCTACAGAAGGCAGGCCTTACGAACATCGAGCGTGAGGCGATGACCGACCTCACCACCCTCGCCCGCGCGCTGGACCCGGGCGATTTTCGCCAGACGCTGGAAAAGATCGCGCTTTACAAATGGGGCGACGCGACGCCCCTGACCCCCGCCGATGTCGCCGCCATGGCCCCCGCCACCATCGAGGCAGAGGTGGATGACCTGATCTCCGCCGTCGCCGAAGCGCGGACCGATGCCATCGGCCCCTTCTTTCGCCGGTTGGAGGGGCAGGGCACCCTGCCCGTCACCATCTGCATCGCCGCCTTGCGCCACTTCCGCATCCTGCACGCCGCCGCAACCGACCCCCAGGGGCCGGGCGTCGGCATCCAGAAAGCCCGCGTGAACTTCAAGCAGAAGGACGCGATGGGCAGGCAGGCAGGCCAATGGGGCACCCGCGCCCTGGAAACCGCCGTGGCGCTCCTCCTCGAGACCGACCTGACTCTGCGCTCCGCCTCCCGCGCGCCAGGCATGGCGGTGATGGAACGCGCGCTGATCCGCATCGCCATGACCCGGCGCTAGGCGCCGATTTCTTGCAAGAAATCGGTCCGGAGTTTTGCAAAACTCCGGCCACCTCACGCCCGCCGGATGATTCCCGTCAATGGCACCGCGGCTGCGAGCGTGTTGGAAATCGTGCCATATTTCAGGATGTTGCGATGCAGCAGGTCCAGCCTTGGCCCCCGCTCATCGGTCTTGATGATGATCTCATAGGTGATCGCCACCAGCTTTGGCGGCGCATCCTGCCGCTCGGCCTCCAGCCGCACCTCAACCCCGTCGAAGGCGAATTCCAGCATCGGCGACACCCGTTCCACCCCCTTGATCATACAGGCCGCAAGCGCCGACAGCAGTAGCTCCACCGGGTTCATCGCCCCGGGCCGACCCTCCAGGTCCGTGCCCAACACCACTTCGGCGCCATGCGCGACGGCAAGACTTCCAGTCGCATCCACCCGTTTCGCGTTGACGATGTATTGCATCTGCCCTTTCCCGCAAACCCGCGCCCGGCGCCTGCCTTGTACTGACAGCCCAGAACACTCTGACCGACCGTGGCATTCCGACAGGAGACTCGCCTTGACCTAGCGCAAGCCCGACGCCAAGCCGATGCAGCTTTTCCTTCCACCGCTGGCTGCACTCGCCCGTAGGCGGCCCGAGTTCAAGTCGCTGGTCTTCTGAGGCTGTGCCAAGCCTGAACGGGCGGCCGAAGCACAGCCGATCTGCACCGGCTGCGCCCGTGCTCTGGTCAGGACGCCTCGTAAGCCATGAACTCCGCTTCGCCCGCGGCGTCCCTGATCGCGGTCAATGCCTGATACTCGGGCGATGCAAGCCACCCCTCGATCGCGGCGACAGACGGGAACCGCATGATCGCTGTCACATGGGCCGCCGCTGCGCCCACAAGCGCTTTGGCGAACTGGCCCCTGGCCAGCAACTCACCGCCATGCGCCGCAATGGTTGGCGCGGCGGCAGCACTGTAGGCTTTCATCTTGTCGGGGTCCTGCACCCGGATCCTGGCAACAAACAAGGCAGTCATGGCAAACTCCATCCAGCGTTGAAAGGTTATGAGCAATTGTGTACAAAACACGGCAGGGATATTTTGTCCATACCTGTATAAAACTTTCCCGGAAGGGGAGACGCCATGGCGCGACCACTCAAGTTCGACCGTGACACCGTGATCGAAACGGCGATGAACGAGATCTGGCGCGCGGGGTACGAGGCGACCTCGGTCAAGGCGATGTCGGAAAAGCTGGGGCTGACCCGGTCCAGTTACTACAACACCTTCGGCTCGCGCGCGGACCTGTTCAAAGCCGCCCTCGCGGCCTACTCCGCGCAGTCACCCGACCGCGCACTGCAAGATCTGCCGGGCGCTGGCGGCACGCGCAAGCACCTGACCGGTATCTTCCGCGCGGCCTGTGCGGCCCGGGCCGGCGATCCGGAGGGCCGGGGCTGCATGATGGTCAACGCGCTTTGCGAACTTGCCGGCGGCCCCGAGGCGGACCTGTCCAACCTGCTGGTGTCTTCGGTGCTGAACACCTTGCAACGGTTCAAGGCAATCCTTGAGGCGGGCGTCGCAAGTGGAGAGTTGCCTGACACCACCGATTGCCACGGCAAGGCGCTTGCCCTGCAATCCTTGCTTGTCGGCCTGAATGCGATGTCCAAAGCAGTGCGCCATGAGGATGACCTCTGGCTTGCAGCCCGCACGACCTTGTCAGCGCTTGACCTTCTCGACACCTAGCCATCACTTTAGGCAATCTCCGCAGTGACAGGCCCGAACACCATGCGCGACCGTGAAAATCTTGCAGGATACTGACATTGCCCAAGCCTGACCCAACACCCTTGCAGCTTTTCCTGGCCCCCCTCGCCGCCCTTGCCCGCAAGCGGCCCGAGATTGAGGCGCTGGTGTTCTGGGGCGATGCCGACGGCTGGCCTTCTGCCCCGTCCGAAGCGCTGGAGTCCGAAGAAGTGACCTTCTACGCCGAGGGCCTGTTGGAAGACGGCTTCCACCTCGTCTGGACCATTGCCGCGCTGGACAGCACCCCGGACCTGCCCGACCACATCCGCCTGCAGTTCTGGCAAGACGACGGCCCCGCCCCGGACGCCCTGCCCAAGGGCTGGGTCACGCTGGACAGCCGCCGCTGGACGGCTCCCTAAAGCCGCGACAGCACCAGCCCGCCAAAGACCATCCCGGCCGCCGCAATCCGGGTGGGCGTGATCTCACGCACCGCCATCCCCAGACTGCCCGTCGCGTCAATCACCAGCGCCGCTGCCATCTGCCCGAAGACCAGCGCCGCGACCAGCGTCACCACGCCCAGCGACGCCACCCCCCAAACCGCCGCAAACACATACCACGCCCCCAATAAACCGCCGACCAGCGTCCAGACCGGGACCTGCCCTAGCCGCAGATAGGCCGCCCCCTGCCCTTGCAGCAAGGATACCGCCAGCAGCACCGCAAACCCAACCCCGAAGGATACCGCCGCCGCCGGAACCGGCGCGCCCAAGCCCCGGCCCAGCGCCGCGTTGATCGGCGCCTGCACTGCAATCGCCACACCGCCCAGCGCCACTGCCAACACTGCCCACCACATGCCCCGCCTCCTGCCATTGCCCTGGGGGATCAGACCACCCCGGCGGCCAGGGGACAACCCCGCGAAAGCCCGTTCCAAACGCCACATTCAAACCCGGCATTTTTTCAATTGCGATTTCCGGGCAGCATCGTAGCCTGCAGCAATGACCGGAACACCGGCACGCCGCACCCCATGTCGCGGCCAACCAAAAGGGAGACTGCAATGAAATCCATGAAGCTGATGGCCACCTCTGCGCTTTGCGCGCTGACCGGCATCACCCCCGTCCTTGCCCAGGTCACCGAAATCGGTGCCGGCGAAGGCCAGGTGAACATCGTCGCCTGGGCCGGCTATATCGAGCGCGGCGAGACGATGAAGGAATTCGACTGGGTCACCAAGTTCGAGGCCGCCTCGGGCTGCAAGGTGAACGTCAAGACCGCCAACACCTCGGACGAGATGGTGGCCCTGATGAACGAAGGCGGCTTTGACCTTGTTACCGCCTCGGGCGACGCCTCGCTTCGCCTCATCGCAGGCGACCGCGTCCAGCCGATCAACATCGACCTGATCCCGTCCTGGTCCACCGTGGACGAACGCCTGAAAAGCGCGCCGTGGCACACCGTCGACGGCGTGCATTACGGCGTGCCGTACATGTGGGGCCCGAACGTGTTGATGTACAACACCGAAGTGTTCAAGGAACCGCCAACCTCGTGGAACGTGGTGTTCGAGGAAATGACGCTGTCCGACGGCCAGTCGAACAAGGGCCGCGTGCAGGCCTATGACGGCCCGATCCACATCGCCGACGCCGCTCAGTACCTGATGTTCCACAAGCCGGAACTCGGCATCACCTCGCCCTACGAGCTGAACGAAGACCAGTACAAGGCCGCACTCGACCTGCTGCGCGTCCAGCGCACGCTGGTCAGCCGCTACTGGCATGATGCCTTCATCCAGATCGACGACTTCAAGAACGAAGGCGTGGTCGCCTCCGGGTCTTGGCCGTTCCAGCGCAACCTGCTGCAGTCGGACAACCAGCCGATTGCGTCGGTGATCCCGCAGGAAGGTGCCACCGGCTGGGCTGATACCACAATGATGCATGTCGATGCCGCGAACCCGAACTGCGCCTACATGTGGATGGAGCATTCGCTGTCGTCCAACCTGCAGGCCGACCTTGCGGTCTGGTTTGGCGCCAACCCCGCCGTTCCGGCCGCCTGCACCGATGGTCGCGGCATGTCCACCGCCGAAACCTGCGCTGGCAACGGCATGGACGACTTCGAAAAGATCCGCTTCTGGACCACCCCGGTGTCGAACTGCTCCCAAGGTGAAGGGGCCTGCGTGCCCTACTACCGTTGGGTCAGCGACTACATCGGCGTGATCGGCGGGCGGTAAACGCCCCCGCAAACCAGCCCCCCACCCCATCCCTCCCCCACCAGGGGGGGAGGGAGCCGCGATCTTCCCACCCTCAGCCCCGGTCAGACCCGGGGCGCTTCCCCTCCCCTTCGTGGGGAGGGCAGAGGGGTGGGGGGCGCTTTAAAAATGCCGGATCCCCATGACAGCAGCTGTTGAATTCGACCATGTTACCCGCCACTTCGGCCCCGCTTCCGCGCCGGTGAAGGCTGTGGACGGCGTCGACCTCACCATTGCCGAAGGGTCATTCTTCGCGATGCTGGGGCCGTCGGGGTCAGGCAAGACCACCTGCCTGCGGCTGATCTCGGGCTTTGAAAAACCCACCTCTGGTCAGATCCGCATCTTTGGCGAAGACGTGTCGAACACGCCGCCGCACCTGCGCAACGTGAACACCGTCTTTCAGGACTATGCCCTATTCCCGCACCTCAACGTGCGCGACAACGTGGCTTATGGCCTGATGGTCAAAGGCATGGCCCGCACCGCCCGCTACGCCCGCGCCGAGGAGATGCTGTCGCTCGTCAAACTCGCCGACTACGGCGACCGCAAACCTGCCCAGCTTTCCGGCGGCCAGCGTCAGCGCGTCGCCCTCGCCCGCGCGCTGGTCAACGAACCCCGCGTCCTCCTCCTCGATGAACCCCTCGGCGCGCTGGATTTGAAACTGCGTGAGGCGATGCAGGATGAACTGAAGGCCCTCCAGCACCGCCTGGGCCTGACCTTCATCTTCGTCACCCACGACCAGCATGAGGCGCTGTCGATGGCCGATCATCTGGCCGTCTTCAACGACGGGAAGATCGCCCAGATCGGCACCCCGCAAGACATCTACGACCGCCCCGCCACCCGCTTCGTGGCCGATTTCGTCGGCTCGTCCAACGTCCTGCCCCCCGCACTGACCCGCGCGCTTGGCGGCCCCGAGCAATGGGCCTCTCTGCGCCCCGAAGCCACACGCCTGGCCCCCACCGGCTCCGTCACCGGCCGCGTCACGGCGCTGCGCTACCTTGGCTCTGGCACCCGCGTGGTGATCGATGCGCAGGGCACCGACCTTGCCGCCCTTGTTCCCGCGGGCCACTCCGTGCCGGCCGAGGGTGAAATGACCGCGATCACTTTCGATCCTTCGGCGTTGCATCTGATGGGGGGCGCATGACCCCCTGTTCCGCGATCGGCCATCGTCACAGGGGGCGCCGCCCCCTCGCCCTTCGGGCTCACCCCGGGGATATTTTCAGACAGAAAATGAACCTGCCATCTGCGCATTTTCTGTCCGCAAATATCCCCGCCGGAGGCTTCGCGATCCACTCCTCGCAAGCCGCCGCAAAGAAAGGCGCCCAAAATCCTTCCTGCAAGGATTCTGCTGGTCAAAGGGCGCGACCATGACCGCCATCCTGCCCCCCCGCGGCGTCGCTGACCGGCTGACCGGCCTTTTCTGGCGCCGTCCCGGCCTTCTCCTCCTCCTGCTCATCACGCCCCCCCTCCTATGGCTGGGCGTCGTCTACCTCGGCTCCCTCGCCGCCCTTCTCCTGCAATCCTTTTACTCGATCGATGAATTCTCGGGCGTGGTGAAGGAAGAGTTCACCCTCAAGACCTACGCCGAGCTTTTCCGCCCCCAGAACCTCGACATCATCCTGCGCACGCTGGTGATGGCGACCATCGTCACGCTCACCTGCGCCATCCTCGCCTTTCCCATCGCCTATTACGCCGCCCGCTACGCCAAGGGCGGGTGGAAAGCCGCCTTCTACCTCGGCGTGATGCTGCCATTGTGGTCGAGCTATCTCGTCAAGGTCTACGCTTGGAAGCTGATCCTCGCGAAAGAGGGCATCATCGGCTGGGCCGCCGAAGGCACCGGCACCAGCTTCATCATCTCGGGCATCTTGGCGATCCCGGGGCTTGAGGGCTCGTCCCTCTCCACCTCGCCCTTCGGCACGTATCTGGTGTTCGTCTACATCTGGCTGCCCTACATGATCCTGCCGATGCAGGCAGCACTAGAGCGGGTGCCGAATTCCATGCTCGAAGCCTCCGCCGATCTTGGCGCTACCCGCGCGCAGACCTTCCGCACGGTGATCCTGCCGCTGGCGCTGCCAGGCGTCATTGCGGGGTCGATCTTCACCTTCTCGCTGACTTTGGGCGATTACATCATTCCGCAGATCGTCGGCGACAGTTCCCGCTTCATCGGTCTTGCGGTCTACCAGCTGCAAGGCACCGCCGGGAACATCCCCCTCGCCGCCGCCTTCGCCGTGGTGCCGATCCTGATCATGCTGGTCTATCTGACCCTTGCCAAACGCGCGGGGGCTTTCGATGCGCTCTGAAGCCTCATGGGGCCTGAAAGCCGCCGCCATCGGTGGCCTTCTGTTCCTGCACCTCCCCATCCTCCTCATCTTCCTTTACGCCTTCACGACCGAGGAGCGGACCTACCAGTTCCCGCCCCCCGGCCTGACCACCCAGTGGTTCAGCGTCGCCTGGAACCGCGAAGACATCTGGCCGCCCCTGTACCTTTCCCTCAAGGTCGCCGCGATCTCGACAGCCCTTGCCATGATCCTCGGCACCCTCGTCGCCGCCGCCATGGCAAGGGCGCGGTTCTTCGGGCGCGATCAGATCTCGCTTCTGATCCTTCTCCCCATCGCGCTGCCCGGCGTCATCACCGGCATGTCGCTGCGGTCGGCCTTCGGGATCATGGACATCCCCTTCAGCACCTGGACCATCGTCCTTGGCCACGCGACCTTCTGCATCGTCATCGTCTACAACAACGCCGTCGCCCGCATGCGCCGCCTGTCCGGCGGAATCATGGAGGCATCTGCAGACCTTGGCGCCAACGCCTTCCAGACCTTCCGCTACATCCTGCTGCCGAACCTCGGCACGGCCCTGCTGGCTGGCGGGATGCTGGCCTTTGCCCTGTCGTTTGATGAAGTGATCGTGACCACCTTCACCGCAGGTCAGCAATCCACCTTGCCGATCTGGATGCTGAACGAACTCGTCCGCCCCCGCCAGCGCCCGGTGACCAATGTGGTGGCCATCGTGGTCTTTGCGGCCACCTTCCTGCCCATCCTGATCGCCTATTACCTGACCCGTGGCGGGGGTGAGACGGCCGGCATGGGCAAGTAACGCCAAACACGCGCCCGGCTTTCAGAGCGGATTCCTGCGAAAACTTGAAGATTCAGGCCACTTCTGTTAAGGATCGTCGCATCCCAAACGAATAAATGGCCGCCATGCCGCCACCCACCAACATCATCCAGAACGGAACCTTCGACCTTCAGGGCATGTTCTGGACCGGTGTGGATATTGAGACGACCTTCTTCGAAAGCTCGTATTTCGGCACCAACAACACCAACCGCGTGGCGGAAATTGACGGCAACGCCGGTCAGACCACGCAGATGCGGCAGTCCTTCAACATCGCGGGCCCGCTCCAGACCGAACTGACCTTCATCGCTGCCCTGCGCTCCCAGAACACCACAATCGGCCAAGACGGCTTTACGGTCGACATCGTCAACAGCAGCGGAACCGTGATCGCCTCGCTGACCGTCCTGCCGCCCGTCAGGGGTGTTTATGAGACCTATACCCTGCCGGTGAACTTCACTACGGCCGGGACCTACACCCTTCGCTTTACCGAACTTGGGCCTGACAACTCATTCGGGGCAATCGTCGACAACATCTCGATTCTGGTGTGCTTTGCCGGGCAAACGCTGATCGACACGCCCACCGGTGCCACGCCTGCCCGCGCGATCAAGCCGGGCGACCTTGTGACGACTGAGCACGGGCCAATGCCTGTGCGCTGGGTCGGGCGGCGGCACGTCACGGCCGATGAGATGGCATCGAACGCCAAGCTGCGGCCGGTGAAGATCACGGCTGGGGCGTTGGGTCAGGGCCTGCCGCGCGCCGACCTCTGGGTGTCGCGCCAGCATCGGATGCTGGTCTCCTCACCCATTTGCCAGCGGATGTTCGGCCAGACGGATATCCTGGTATCGGCGCTGAAGCTGACCGCCCTTCCCGGCATCCACATCGATGCTGAGATTGCGCAGATCGACTACATCCACCTTCTGTTCGACCAGCATGAGGTGCTGTTTGCCGAAGGCGCGCCCAGCGAAAGCCTTTTGCTGCACTCCGAAGCCTTGAACGCTCTGTCGCCGGAAGCGGTGGAAGAAATCCGCCTTCTCTTTCCTGAAGTGACCGAAGGCCCAAGGCACGATGTCCGGCTGATCCCGAAGGGCCACCAGCAGACCCGCCTGGCCGACCGCATGGCCCATAACGCCCGCTTGCCGCTGGAAACCTTCCGTCGTCCCGCGTAGGTCGGGGGTCACTCCGACTCTGCTCCGGGTTCAGCCAAAGGTTAACGCATTCCTAAATTGCGTAACCAACCCATTGATTTTCCTTGGTCGGACCCCCTGTCCCTGCCCGGGACACCCCCAAAGCAAAACCCCGGCCACAGGGGACCGGGGTTCATCATTCTTCGGCCCCTCGCAGCCTTAGCGGCGGCGGCGGGTATCATCTTCCTCATCATCGTCATCCCCGCCCGCAGGCAGGTTGAAGAAGCTTTCCGCGTCCGAGAAATCGCCCGCCGGGGTATCGTCTTTCTCTTCCTCGCCAAAGACCTCAAGCCCCGAGGGCACCTTCGGCGCGGGGTCCATCCCCAAGGACTGTTCGGTCGACACCAGCTTGCGCCGCTCGTCGTCCGACATCACCACCCCATCCGCCGCCTTCTTGCGGGCCGCAGCCTGCACGGCGGTATCCAGTTCCGACTGCTTGCAGAGGCCAAGGGCAACCGGATCGATCGGCTGGATGTTCGAGATGTTCCAGTGGCTCCGCTCACGGATCGACTGGATGGTGGGCTTCGTCGTGCCGACCAGCTTGCCGATGGCGCCATCGGACAGTTCCGGGTGGAACTTCACCAGCCAGTAGATCGCAGCCGGACGGTCCTGACGCTTGGACAAGGGGGTATAACGCGGGCCACGACGCTTTTCCTCGCCCACCGCTGCTGCGTTGAACTTCAGCTTCATCCGGTAAAGGGGGTCACCTTGGGCGCGGTCAATCTCGACCGGGTCAAGCTGGTTGTTGGCCAAGGGGTCAAAGCCCTTCACGCCACCGGCCACGTCCCCATCAGCAATGCCCTGAACCTCAAGCTCATGCAGGCCGCAGAAATCGGCGATCTGGGCAAAGCTGAGGGTCGTGTTGTCCACCAGCCAGACGGCAGTGGCCTTGGCCATAAGCGGCTTTGACATCGACATCGGATCTCTCCTTTACAAATCTCTCCCGGGCCGGGAAAACGGCGGCGGGCCAGGCCCGCGAGTTCCACGTTTTCTGGGAATTCAATCGCCATATAGGCCCTTGCGGCCGGAAGGAAAAGCGGAAATGCGCCGGATCCTGATGACTCTTGCGGCTTTGTTCTGGGCCACCGGCGCTGCGGCCGAGGGCGAGCGGGCGGGTGACTTCGATTATTTTGTCCTCTCCCTCTCCTGGTCCGCTGCGTGGTGCGCGCTGGAAGGCGACGAACGCGACGATCCGCAATGCGACGAAGGGCGCGGCCTGACCTTCATCCTGCACGGGCTTTGGCCGCAGTTTGAGGACGGCTGGCCTTCCTTCTGCCGGACCGGGGAACGTGACCCGACCCGCACGGAAACCGCCGCGATGGCCGATATCATGGGCGGATCGGGCCTGGCTTTCTACCAATGGAAGAAGCACGGGCGCTGTTCCGGGCTATCGGCGCCGGCTTACTACGCTGCCGCCCGGCAAGCCCATGACAGCATTGCCATTCCCGACCTTTTCCAGCTTGTGGATGAGCCCCTCACCCTGCCTGCCTCGGTGATCGAGGATGCGTTTCTTGAGGCCAACCCGGGCCTGAAGCGCGATCAGATCACCATCACCTGCAAGGACGGGCTGATTCAGGAGGCCCGGGTCTGCCTGACGCGCGATCTGGCCCCGCGAACATGCGGCGCGGATGTGATCCGCGATTGCCGGCTGTCAGATGCAGTGTTGGAAGCTGTTCGATAGAAGGGCGGCGGGATCAGAGTACAAAACGGTTCTTTGGGGAAGTCAGGGAAAAAGGGCTTGTTAAAATGTCCGGTGCCGGGGGCAGCTGGGGAACTGCCGTGCGGCCTAGTCCTGGATCAAACTGTTGATCCCGCCTGAAGATTTTCTAACAAATCCAGCCGCCGCATGCGCGTGAAAGAACCGTTAAAACGTGAATCCGGCATCAATTTCGGTCAGACGGATAATTCACTTCCTGGAACTGCACACCGTTCAATACCATCAACTGCGGCACTCATTGCCGCACTTTCAGACCGCGGTGGTATTCTTCACCGTTTTCATTCACCCGATTTTCATTGATGGAGTTCCAGATGTCCAAATCCGTTGCCTTCAAGGCCGGCCAACCCCTGTTCAGCCCCGAGTTTCAGGACATGATCGACCGCTGTGTCGATTTGATGAAACTGGATATCGTACAAGGCCTGGCCTACGAGCAGGAACCCTCGCTTATGGCCAGCCGTGGCGTTGCCGCCAATCCGTCAAGGCTTGCGCCGATCGTCGCCTCACGCCTGCGTACTGCCAAGCCGGGCGGCAAACGTGGGCGCAGCAATGCGCTCAATTCGCTGCCCTTGTCCGACCTTTACGATGCCGGGATCAGATCTCTTGCGCGGCGCTACAACGTCGATCTTGCTGCAACCAAACGGGTGGTTGACCAGATCGATGCCGCCCGCGACTTTGCCTTCATCGCGCCGGAACTGCGCAATGAGGTCAAGCTGACCAGCCTGCAGGAGAATATCTTCTCATTGCAGGTGGATGATGACACCAGTTCGGAACTGGCGAGCGAAATGGAAAGCATCCGGCGCCTGGCCCCGCATCTGGCGGTTGATCCCACCGTGCTGCGGATCATGGTGGATGGGGGCCGGTTCAGCGGCACGGCAATCGGCAGCACCATCGGCGCCGCCGGAAACCCGCCCATCGTGGTGAACAAAGGGCTGCACTTCCGCCTGCACAAGGTGAAGTGCATCGACGAGACCAACCCCGAATGGCCGGGCGATGACGAGATTGCCATGGGCGGCACCGCCGTTCCGCCCAGCGGCAACCCCACCAAAGTGCCCGAGTTCATGGTGCGCGACGATTTCGACGATGGTGAATCGAAGACCTACTCGCCACCAAGACTGCTCAAGACCTTTTCCCTGACCAATGTCAGCTATCCGGCGGATTTCCTGATGGTGCTGGCGTTGGCAGAAAAGGACAACGGCGGCATGTCGCAATTCCTTCAGGACCTGTGGGAAGCGATCAAGGATGAGGTGACGATCATCATCGCCGCCGTTAGTGCGGCGGCGGGTGCTGCAATCGGATTGGCAGTTGGCGGGACGGTGGGCACGGCCATTGGCGGGCCGCTTGGCACGATCATCGGCGCTGTTGCCGGGGCGATCCTTGGCGCGCTGGTGGGGTGGCTGATCTCAGCGATCAAGGATGATATCTTCACCCCGCAATCGGCAGCCGTACATCTGCCGAAACCGAACGCGACCTTTGCCGGAGGCGCGTTGACCTCGCCGCAGTTCACGATGGATTTCCGTGACCATGGTGGGCACTATCGCGCGTGGTATACTTGGCAGCTGGTGCGCTGAGCCTGCAAAAGGGGGCGGGCCCTTGGTCCGCCCCTAAGCTTCGACCTTGAGGACTATCTTGCCGACATGGCCCTCAGCCTCGATCCGCCAATGGGCGGCGGCGGCTTCGGTGAGGGGAAACTCGCTGTCCATGACAACCCGCAACGCGCCCCGGGCGATCATCGGCCAGACATGGGTTTCCACCGCCTTGGCGATGCGGGCCTTGGCCAGATCAGACTGCGGGCGCAAGGTTGACCCGGTGAAGGTCAGTCGGCGCACCATCACCTCGGCCAGGTTGAGAGTGACTTTCGGACCTTGCAGGAACGCGATCTGCACCACACGACCGTCATCGGCGAGGGCTTTGATGTTGCGTTCAATATAAGGGCCACCGACCATGTCTAGGATCAGGTTCGCGCCCCCTTCTGCCTGCAGCGCTGGCACGAAATCATCCGTACGGTAGTTCACCGCCACTTCGGCACCAAGGTCACGGCAGACCTCGCACTTTTCGTCCGATCCGGCGGTGGCGAAGACCCGCGCGCCTAGGGCGGCAGCGATCTGGATGGCCGTGGTTCCAATGCCGGAGGTGCCGCCATGGACCAGGAACCGCTCCCCCGCCTGCAGGCCGCCGCGCATCACGATGTTGGACCAGACGGTAAAGCAGGTTTCCGGCAGGCAGGCCGCTTCGGCCATGGAAAGCCCGGGCGGAATGGGCAGGGCATGCGCCTCATGCGTCACCGCATATTCGGCATAGCCGCCGCCCGGCAGCAGGGCACAGACCTGATCCCCGATCTGCCAGCGGCTGACGCCGGGGCCAACCTCAACCACCGTTCCCGAACATTCCAACCCCGGCAAGGGCGAGGCGGAGGGCGGCGGCGCATAGGCCCCGGCCCGTTGCAGCGCATCAGGCCGGTTCACCCCGGCATAGGCGATGCGGATGATGATCTGGCCATGACCCGGCACCGGAACCGGCACCGAACAGGGGTGCAGAACGTCCGGCCCGCCGGGGGATGAGATTTCGACGGCAAGCATGGAATGGGACAAGGTCATCATCGGTCTTTCGTGAAGGTGTCTTTGTTCCGCGTCAGGTCTGGCGGCCCGGCAGGTCATCCTGCATTCTTGGCTTGCGGAAGCTTTCCAGAACCTTTCCGGGACCGGCAAGAATCGCCTTGCCCAGCGGATTTTCCTTTACCTTGGCTTTCAGCTTTTCGATCTGCATCACGCCGTCGATGCGGCGGTCGAGGAATTCCCACGTTGCCTGGTGCCCGGGCGAAGTGTCGCCCAGCCAATACAGCACCGTCGCGCCGTAGACCGCCGACAGGGTGGCGCGCTTGGTGTACCAGTTCACGTCGGTCGAGGTATCGCCCAGCGCGGTCCAGATCTTGTCCGCCGTCCCCCAGACCGCCTTTGCCCCGTCAGCGGCATGGTTGGGCAAAGAAAAGAGGGTACTGCCACGACGCACAAGCTCTTGATCTGCAAGCTCAAGCCGGATCTGCACAGCCTTGCCAATGCGGTCCCGAAAGCGCAGGGCGGCAAGGTCGGTTTCGGCAAGGTGGGCCAGCATCTCGGCATCGCCGCGCGCGTGGTAGGCCAGCGCAAGGTCAACCCCGCCGCGCGGGAAAAGCGCCTTCCCCAGTCCAAGGGCCACCCCGGCATCGGCCAGTGCGGCCTTCAGCGTACGGTCCGACCAGCCGTCAAACGGCACATGGACAAGGGCCGCGTCCAGAACCCGGTCTTTGGTGTCTTCGGTCATCCTCGCCTCCAATCCAGCTTGGTGGACAAGCCACCCTCCCTTTGTTATAGGGCGCGGGCCTGCACATCATAGTGCAACTCTAACTTAGGAAGGTGGTGACAACCACATGCAGGTCAGCGTCCGCGACAACAACGTCGAACAGGCTCTCCGTGCCCTGAAGAAGAAACTTCAGCGCGAAGGGGTGTTTCGGGAAATGAAGCTCAAGCAGCATTTCGAGAAGCCCTCCGTCAAGAAAGCACGCGAACAGGCCGAAGCAGTCCGCCGTGCAAGGAAACTTGCCCGGAAGAAGCTTCAGCGCGAAGGCGGTCTTTAAGACGTCAGCGACACTGGGGTAGCGATACCCGCCCGATCAACCCCCGTCCGCAAGGCCGGGGGTTTTTCATCAGAAGGAGCAGTCAATGCGCAGCGTCTTGATTACGGGCACCGCCGGGTTCATCGGCTTTCACCTGGCACAGCTGATGCTGAAGGATGGCTTCCGCGTCATCGGCTATGACGGGATGACGCCCTATTACGACGTGGCGCTGAAACGGCACCGCCATCAGATCCTGCTGCAGTCGCCCGGCTTCACCTGCGATGAGGGGATGCTGGAAGACATGCCCCGCCTGCAGGCCCTGTGTGAAAGGGAGCGGCCGGATGTCATCATCCACCTCGCCGCGCAGGCCGGGGTGCGGTATTCGCTGGAAAACCCGCGCTCTTACGTCGAATCAAACCTTATCGGCACGTTTAACGTGATCGAATGCGCCCGGATGCTGGGGGTCCAGCATTTGCTGATGGCCTCAACCTCCTCGGTCTACGGCGCGAATACCGATCTGCCCTTTGCCGAGGTGCAGAAGACCGAAACCCCGCTGACCCTGTACGCTGCGACGAAGAAGGCGAATGAGATGATGGCGCATTCCTATGCCCATCTGTGGCAGTTGCCGGTGACGATGTTCCGGTTCTTCACCGTCTATGGCCCCTGGGGGCGGCCCGACATGGCGCTGTTCAAATTCGTGAAGGCCGCGTTGGAGGGGGACGCGATCGACATCTACAACCACGGCCAGATGGCGCGGGATTTCACCTATGTGACCGACCTGGTGCGCGGTATCCGCCTGCTGGTCGACCAGCCCCCGGTTCAACCTGCGACGCCGGAAGATACTCTGCCCGGTGACAGCCTCAGCCCCGCAGCCCCGTTCCGCACGGTGAACATCGGCAACAGCACCCGCGTGCCGCTGATGGAGTTCGTGTCCGAGGTTGAACGCGCCTTGGGCGTGACGGTCCGCAAAAACTACATGGAGATGCAGAAGGGCGACGTGCCGGAAACCTGGGCCGATTGCACCTTGCTCAAGCGGCTGACTGGCTATCAGCCCGAAACATCGGTGCGCGACGGGGTCACGGCCTTCGTCGCATGGTATCGGGACTACTACCGCGTCTAGACCGCCAACGCCGTGGTCTTGACCACCGTCCGCAGCGCGAAGGACGACTGCATCTGCCGCACGCCCGGCAGGCGCGACAGGAACTGGCGGTGGATGCGGGCGAAGTCCTCGGTATCCTCGGCCATGATCTTCAAAAGGTAATCTGCCGTCCCCGCCATCAGGTGGCATTCCAGAAGGTCGGGCACGCGGGCCACCTCACGCTCGAATGCGTCAAGCAGGTCTTCGGCCTGGCTTTGCAGGGTGATCTCCACGAAGACTGTCGTCAGACGCCCCATCTTGCGGGTGTCCAGAAGGGCTACATAGCCGGCGATGTAGCCGTCTTCCTCAAGCCGCTGAACGCGGCGGTGGCAGGCGGAAGGGGAAAGGTTCACCACCTCTGACAGCTCGGCGTTCGTGATGCGACCGTCCTTTTGCAGCACAGTCAGGATGCGGCGGTCTGTGGCGTCAAGATCCATGTTTCTGGCGATTTCTTCGGTTGAAGTGGGTTTACGCGCAGGAATCTACTGCCGGACCGCCCCGAAGTCACCCAAAATTCAAAGCATTGCCGCCGGAAGAGGCAAAGACTGATCCCATAAGGGACCCATCCCGCAGGGAGACAGCACATGAAAATCGGATGCCCGAAAGAGATCAAGCCGCAGGAATTCCGTGTCGGCATGACACCGGACGCCGCGCGTGAAGCGGTGGCGCATGGCCACAAGGTGATGGTCGAGAAAGGCGCAGGCGTGGGCGCGGGCTTTACTGACGCCGACTACAAAGCCGCCGGGGCCAAGATCGTCGACACCGCCGAGGAGGTGTTCGAAAAGTCCGACATGATCGTCAAGGTCAAGGAGCCGCAAGCGGTCGAACGCAAGCGCCTGCGCGAAGGGCAGGTGCTGTTCACATACCTGCACCTTGCCCCCGATCCGGCGCAAACCAAGGACCTGCTCAAGTCCGGTGCCACCTGCATCGCCTATGAGACGGTGACAGATGACCGGGGCGGGCTGCCGCTGCTGGCTCCGATGTCCGAAGTGGCCGGTCGTCTGGCCCCCCAGGTCGGCGCATGGACGCTGCAGAAGGCCAATGGCGGGCGCGGGGTCCTTCTGGGCGGTGTGCCGGGCGTGCTGCCAGCGAAGGTGCTGGTGATCGGCGGCGGGGTTGTGGGCACCCACGCGGGCAAGATTGCCGCCGGGATGGGCGCGGATGTCACGGTCATCGACCGGTCGATCAACCGGCTGCGCTATCTGGATGACGTGTTCGGCGGCGCGTTCAAGAACGCCTATGCCAGTGCAGGCAACACGATTGCCTTGGCGCGGGAGGCTGACCTCATCATCGGCGCAGTGCTGATCCCGGGGGCGGCAGCGCCGAAGCTGATCTCCAAGGCGCAGCTGAAAGAGCTGAAGCCCGGGGCGGCGCTGGTTGATGTCGCCATTGACCAAGGCGGCTGCTTTGAGACGTCGAAGGCTACCACCCATCAGGACCCGATCTATGAGGTGGACGGGATCATGCACTACTGCGTCGCCAACATGCCGGGCGCCGTGGCCCGTACCTCGACCCAGGCGCTCAGCAATGCGACGATGCCCTTCATGCTGGCCTTGGCCGACAAGGGCTGGAAGAAGGCCTGCGCCGAGGACAAGCACCTGTTGAACGGTCTGAACGTCCATGCGGGCAAGCTGACCTATGAAGCGGTCGGAGTAGCGCTTGGCCTGCCGTGGATCACCGGGGCCGAGGCTCTTGCCCTGTAACCAGACGGTCAGGGGCCAGCACATGCCGCGCCCCTGACCAATGGCCCCAAAGCGCGAGACCTGCGATGGCGATGAAGATCGTCCATTGCAGCAGCACCCAGATGCTGCCCAGCATCACCAGGCCGTAGACCAGGAACAGCCCCGCAAAGCCAAGCTGGACGGCAATTAGGAACCACAGCAAGGGCACGCTGGGGCTTCGCGCCAGCCAGCCGAAGGCAATGGCCTGCAACAAGAGCATCACGCTCACATAGTGCCAAAGGATGGCCGACACCGTGCGAAGCGGCAGCGGCATGTCCACGGCCTGAATGGGCGCATGAAACTCGGCCCCGCCCCCCACGACATGAAGGCCAAAGGTCGCCGCCGAAAGGGCCGCGGCTGCAAGGAGGGGGATGTTCATGGCGCGCTCCATCGTGACCATACGCTACCGTATGTTGCACGAGAGGTTGCGCTCTGCAATACGGTACCGTATGGAAGACCATGGACAAGATGACGCAGAGGCTTACACGCGAAGACTGGGTGCTGGCCGGGTTCCGCGCCTTGGCGGCAAAGGGCATGGGCGGGCTGCGGGTTGAGCCGGTAGCCCGAGATCTGGGCACAACCAAGGGATCATTCTACTGGCACTTCGCCGATCCGGCAGCCTGGCGCGATGCGATGCTGGACTACTGGCAGGACAAGGCCTTTCGGTCCATCGTCATGCTTGCATCAGAAGCGCCACCTGGCATGGCACGCCTGACCAGGCTTGTTGCGATAGCCTCTGCGGAAGGCCGCGACCCCGCTTATGGCGGTGTAGAGGGAGAGCCTGCCCTTCGGGCCTGGGCGCGCCATGACCCCGTTGTTGCCGGCGTTCTGCGCAGTGTCGATGCGGGGCGCGTTGGGTTTCTGCGCGACTGCTTCGGCGAAGTCGGCTTGCCAGAGGCCCGGGCCGTCGAGGCCGCAAAACTGTTTTACGCGGCCTATATCGGCCTGCAGGAGCTGAACACCTCGGAAGACGAGATGCGCAGTACTCTTGAGGGCTTGCTGGCCAGCCTTTGTGCAGCCGCTGTGGGGATCTGACGCAGCGGCGACGGAAATCCTGCTGACCGGCGTATGTGAGGCATCAAGCACAGGTGCCCCATGACTTTGTTCGGCCAAAAGCCCGCGACCCTGGTTCTTTGGGTCATCCTTGCCCTTCCAGCCCTTCCCCTGATCGGCCCGCTTTTTGGGGATGATCCGCAGGCATTCCACCGACTTTTGCACCCCACTGGCGAATGGGCGGCGCGGTTCATGATCATTGGCATGATGGCCTCGGGCCTGATGCTGCTTTTCCGGGGGCGCAGTTGGCCGCGCTGGCTGGTGCATCATCGCCGCGACCTTGGCGTTGCGGCCTTTGTTTATGCCGCCTTGCATACGCTGATCTATGTCATCGATCGGGGCACGCTTGACCGAATTATTGAGGCTCTTCCGCACACCGACATCTGGACCGGATGGCTGGCGATGCTTATCTTCGTGCCGCTGGCGATCACGTCAAACAACGCGTCGCAGCGGTGGTTGCATACGGGATGGAAGACGCTGCAGCGGGCGGCCTATCCGGCGGCGGTTCTGGTGCTGATCCATTGGGCTGCTTTGCACAACTGGGGCAGTTGGCCCCCGGCGATGGTGCATTTCGGGCCACTTCTGGCGCTTTGGGCCTATCGGCTGTGGTACTGGTACCTGCGCCCACGGCCTGCAGCAGCCGTGTAGAAGGTGCGTGGCCCGCGAAACATGTCCCGCGGGCCAGACGAAATCACGCCAGCGGGCGCGCTTTAAGCGTAGCAAGGATCTCCGCCAGAAGCTCAGCCTCGGTCGGGCCAGCAGGAGCGGCCGGCGGGGCTTCTTTCTTCGGCATCATGCGGTTCACGGCCTTCACGATCAGGAACACAACCCAGGCCACGATCACGAACTTGATGATGGCGGTGATGAAGTTACCGATGGCGAATTTTGCCTCACCGATCGAGAAGCCCCAGGTCGAAAAATCGATTCCGCCAATGATCATGCCGATCAGCGGCTGGATCAGATCGTCAACCAGTGACGTGACAATGGCAGTGAACGCCGCGCCGATGATAATCCCGACGGCCAAGTCCAACACATTGCCCTTCGAGATGAAGGCCTTGAATTCGTTAAGCATTCCACGTTTCCCTCTTTTTTCGCCCACCTTTAGCGGGGGCGTTCTGGTCGCATAGGCGCACAGGCCCGCAACGACTATTGCACAGGTTAACGCGCTTCCGAACGGGGAATTTTCGCCTATGGTCGTCGCACCCCGCATGAAGGAACGCATCTTGACCCAACTTGGCAACTTTCCGATCACCCGCCGCTGGCCCCCGCGCAACCTGCAGGCGATCCAGCTTTATTCGCTACCAACCCCAAACGGCGTGAAGGTCTCGATTGCACTTGAGGAGATGGGCCTGCCCTATGACGCGCATCTGATCGACTTCGCAAAGAACGATCAGACCAGCCCCGAGTTTCTAAGCCTGAACCCCAACAACAAGATCCCGGCGATCATTGATCCGATGGGTCCCGGTGGCCAGCCGCTGGCGTTGTTCGAAAGCGGGGCGATTCTTTTGTATCTGGCGGAAAAGTCGGGTCAGCTGATCCCCGAGGGCAAGCGCTGGGAGACGGTCCAGTGGCTGATGTTCCAGATGGGCGGCCTCGGGCCGATGTTCGGCCAGCTGGGCTTTTTCCACCATTTCGCCGGAAAAGAGGTGGAAGACCCCCGCCCCAAGGAACGCTACCGGGCCGAGGCAGAGCGTTTGCTGAAGGTGCTGGACGGTGCGCTTGCGGGTAAGGACTGGATCGTGGGTGAGTTCTCGATTGCCGATATCGCCATAGCGCCCTGGCTGCGAACCTTGCGCGATTTCTACAAGGCGGGGGATATTGCCGGCTGGGGCCAGCTTAAGCACGTCCCAGCCTATCTGGATCGGTTCCTTGCGCGGCCTGCGGTCCAGCGCGGGTTGGTGCAGCCCGCGCGCCCCTGATGGCCGCTCATCCAGCCCTTTCGGGCAGTCTTCGCTGGCGCCAGCGATGACCGACCGCAAGGAAGGGAAGAGCGTCCCCTAGCCGCGCGGGGCGGCGGCCCGGCGCAACCGGTCGTTGATTGCGCGGCCAAGGCCGGTCTCGGGGATCGGCGCAAAGGCGATGCGGCCATTGGGGCCAGCCAGCTGGTCAGCTTCACGCAGGGTCTGGAACAGGCGCGCAGCCGCCTCGACCAGATCGCCCGTGGCAGACAATGTCAGCGCGCCTTGGACCGGACCAAAGCCCACAAGCACTTCTTCGGGCTGCGCCATGGTCACGCCCAGCCGCACCCCTGCTTCGGGCGCGTAATGGGATGCAAGCTGGCCCGGCGCGGTTGGCTTCGCCCCATCGCCCGCCAGCGCCAAAGGTTGGCCCAGCACCGCCTCCAAAGCCTCGACCGGAACACCGCCGGGGCGCAGAAGCTGCGGATCGGGGTCGGCCAAAACGATGGTGGATTCCAACCCCACCGCACAGGGGCCACCGTCCAGCACAGCAGCGATGCGGCCCGAAAGCCCATCCAGCACATGATCCGCCCGCGTGGGCGACACCCGGCCCGAGGGGTTTGCCGAGGGTGCTGCCACCGGCCCGGCAAACGCCCGCAAAAGCGCCTGCGCCAAGGGATGCGCGGGCACCCGCACGGCCACGGTCGCAAGGCCCGCCGTCACCAATGGCGAAACCCCCGCCCCGTCGCGCAAAGGCAGCACCAGCGTCAGCGGCCCGGGCCAGAAGGCCTGCGCAAGTGCGCGGGCGTTCGGGCCAACCAGCGCAATCGCCTCAACCGCCGCAAGGTCTGGCAGATGCACGATCAAAGGATTGAAACTCGGTCGGCCCTTTGCCGCATAGATCCGCGCCACCGCCCTGTCAGACCGCGCATCGCCGCCCAGGCCGTAGACCGTCTCGGTCGGAAAGGCGACAAGCTCGCCCGCGGCCAGAAGGCCTGCGGCCTCGGCGATCCCGGTGTCATCTGGGGCAAGGGTGCGGGTCATGGGCGTCTGACGCAGCGTCCAGCTTGAAGGGCGGCATGAAAGGGGTAGCCTTCCCCTTGTGGGTCGTCCTTACGGCAGCCCCCCCGTTTTGCCAAGCCGACTTGGGAAGGAGACCCCCATGCCCTACCGCGCCCCGGTCAAGGACATCCGCTTTATCCTCGATCATGTCGTGGGGTTTGACCGGGTCACCGCCACCACCCGCTTTTCCGAAGCGACGCCCGACATGGCCGAGGCGATCCTGGCCGAAGCGGGGCGCATCGCGACCGACATCATCGCCCCCTTGAACCGGGCGGGCGACAAGCACCCGGCACGGCTGGAAAACGGGGCGGTCGTTTCCTCCCCCGGGTTTGCCGAAGGCTACCGCGCCATCGCCTCGGGCGGGTGGGTCGGCATGGCGGCCAGCACCGAGCATGGCGGGATGGGCCTGCCGTTCACGCTGGCGCTGGCAGTGGATGAGATGATGTCAGGCGCTTGCCTTGCGCTGAACCTGAAACCCGTGCTGACCAAAGGCCAGATTGAGGCGCTGGAGCATCATGCCAGCGCTGCGATCAAGGCGCTTTACCTGCCAAAGCTGACCTCTGGCGAATGGTCGGGCACGATGAACCTGACCGAACCGCAGGCGGGCAGCGACGTGGGCGCGCTGCGGACCAAGGCGGAACCGAATGGCGACGGGACCTATGCGATCACCGGGCAGAAGATCTACATCACCTGGGGCGACAGCGATCTGGTGTCCAACGTCTGCCATCTGGTGCTAGCCCGCCTGCCCGACGCCGCCGAGGGGACTCGCGGCATCAGCCTTTTCATGGTGCCGAAGTTCATTCCCGATGCGGCTGGCAACCCCGGTCTGCGCAACAGCCTGCGGGTGGTGAGCCTTGAGCACAAGCTGGGCATCCACGGCAGCCCGACTTGCGTCATGCAATATGATGGCGCACAGGGCTGGCTGGTGGGTGAGGCGCACAAGGGCATGGCCGCGATGTTTACCATGATGAACAACGCGAGGCTGGCCGTTGCCGTACAGGGCGTAGGTCTGGCCGAGGCGGCGCTGCAGCATGCGCTGGCCTATGCCGCTGACCGGCATCAGGGGGCCACGCCCCTGTCAACTGATGGGCCAATCCTCGACCATGCCGACGTGCGCAGGATGCTGGCCACCATGCGGGCCGAGGTCTTTGCCGCCCGCGCCATTGCCCTGTCTTGCGCCGTGGCCGTCGACATGGCCACCGCCACCGGCAGCGCCGATTGGCAGGCGCGGGCTGCCCTGCTGACGCCCATCGCCAAGGCGCATGGCACCGATATCGGCTGCGAGGTTTCGCATCTGGGCGTGCAGATCCACGGCGGAATGGGATTTATCGAGGAAACCGGCGCCGCCCAGTTTTCCCGCGATGCGCGGATCACCCCGATCTATGAAGGCACCAACGGCATCCAGGCGATGGACCTTGTCGCCCGCAAGATGGCCGACGGGGGGGATGCCGCGTTCCGCCTGATCGATGAGTTGCAGCGCGATGCCGAAGCCGCTCGCGCCACCCTGCCCGACCTTGCCGGTGACCTCTGGCAGGCGTCCGAAGCGCTGCGCGAAGCGACGGAGGCGCTGCTGGCCCAGCCCCTGAACGACCGTTTCGCCGGGGCCGTGCCCTACCTGCGCGGCTTTGCCCGCATCCTTGGCGGCCACGCGCACCTGAAGGCCGCCCTTGCCGACCCCACCCGTGAGCCCCTTGCTCGCGTGATGATCCGCCGCATCCTGCCCGAACATCTGGCGCTTTTCGCCCAGGCGCGCGAAGGTGCGGCGGGGCTTTACGCCCTTGGGCTAGGGGACCTTGCCGCGTGACAGATGCCATCCGCTACCCGTTCGACACCCCGCCTTCGGAAGGCGGGGCGGTTGAGGTTGCGCCCGGTATCCTGTGGCTGCGCCTGCCGCTGCCAATGGCGCTGGACCATGTGAACATCTACGCGCTGGATGATGGTGACGGCTGGACGATCATTGACGCCGGTCTGTCCTCCAAACGGTCCAAGGCCATCTGGCGCGCGCTTCTGAGCGGCCCCTTGCAGGGCAAACCCGTGACCCGCGTGGTCCTGACCCATCACCACCCAGACCACGTCGGCCTTGCCGGCTGGTTCCAATCCCAAGGGGCCGAGCTTCTGGCCACCCGCACCGCCTGGCTTTACGCCCGGATGCTGACGCTGGACGTGCAGGATCGCCCCAGCGCCGAAGCGATGGCATACTATCGCCGCGCGGGCCTGACGGAAGAGGCGCTGGCGCTAAAGGCCAATGAGCGCCCCTTCAACTTCGCTGACATCGTTGACCCGATGCCGCTTGGCTTCACCCGCCTGACCGAGGGCTTGACCCTGACCATAGCCAACCGCCAGTGGACCATCCGCATCGGCCATGGCCACGCGCCTGACCATGCGACCCTGTGGTCCGATGACGGAATCATCCTTGGCGGTGACCAGCTTCTCCCCGGTATCTCCGCCAACATCGGCGTCTACCCGACTGAACCGGACGCCGACCCCCTGACCGATTGGCTGGACAGCTGCCGCGCCTTCATGGCGCATGCGGCCGACACGCAGCTGGTCCTGCCCGGCCACAAGCTGCCCTTCACCGGCCTGCCCTTTCGCCTGACCCAGATGGTCGAGAATCACGAATCTGCGCTGGCCCGTCTACTTGACCACCTGAAAACCCCACAAACCGCCGCCCAATGCTTTGCCCCCCTCTTCAAGCGTGAGATTGGACCGGCCGAACATGGCCTTGCCCTGGTTGAGGCCGTGGCCCACCTCAACTGCCTCTTGCAGCGCGGGCGGGTATTGCGTTCCCTTACGGCAGGCGGGGCATGGACATGGGAAGCGGCATGACGAAACCAACGACAGCCAAGCCCAAAAGCCCGGCCAAACGGGCGCATGACGCCCTCATCCTCTCCATCCGCGCCTTCGAAAGCCGGCTTGATGCCGAACAGGAAATCGCCATGGGCTTTGCGGGGGATGAGGCCGGGGTGCTGCGGATCGAAGGCATCGGCTATTTCGAACCCGATATCGTCACCTTCTACGGCACCGACGACAGCGGCGCGCGGACTCAGCTGATCCAGCACGTCAGCCAGATGTCAGTCACCTTGCGCGCAGTGGCCAAGCAAAGCGGCGAAGAGCCGCCCCGCCGCATTGGGTTTCAGCTGAACGCAGGCTGGACCGGCGGCGATTCCGGGGACGGATCGGCCAGCTAGGCCTGCGCCGATGCGCCCCAGTCCCTTCGGCCCCCCAATCCTCTTCGCCCTCGTGACAGCACGCCACGAATAAGCTATTGGGCAGAAAAACCAGACAAAAGGGAACGCCATGGCCGACCATCAAAGCGAACACAAACACGGCTCGATGAACATCCGCGCCCAGGAAAAGACCTTTGCCGGCTTCATCCGCATGTCGATCTGGGTGGTCTGCATTTCTATCGCCATCCTGATCTTCATGGCCCTCGTCAACGCCTGAACTGCACCAGACCTGGGGGTCCCATGCTGCGCCTAGTCCTTAGCCTTGTGGCCCTTCTGGGCCTGGCCGCCTGTGGCGCCGAACCAAAATGGGCCCCGCAAGAGCAGGTTGACGCCGCGCGCTTTGTCGCCGGGCCGCCGACCTACATCACGCTTTACACGGTGGTGAACAAAACCTCGGGCTCGGGCGCGCATTCGGCCATTCTGGTGAACGGGTCCGAACGGGTGATGTTTGACCCCGCCGGAACCTGGATGCATCCCCGCCTGCCCGAACGGAACGACGTGCACTTTGGCATGACCGACAGGGCGATTGCCTTCTACATCGATTACCACGCCCGCAAGACCTATGACGTGATCGAACAAAAGATCTTCGTCTCGCCCGAGGTGGCAGAACTGGTGCTGCAGCGGGTCAAGGACTACGGCGCCGTGCCAAAGGCCATGTGCACCGCTGCGACATCCTCGGTCCTGCGCGGCGTGCCGGGGTTTGAGGGGCTGCCCTCGACCTGGTATCCGAAAAAGCTGTCGGATGCCTTTGGCGAGCTACCCGGTGTCAGCTCCCGCAAGATCACCGATGATGATGACGATAGCAACCACGGCGTCCTTCTGGTGCAAGCCAACGGCAACCCGCTGGAGTGACCGGATTGCCCAAGGCTCAAAATCCTTGAGCAAGGATTTTGACAAATTTCTTGCTTAAGAAATTTGGCCGCACCCGATGGGCAACTGGCAGGGGCTTGCGCCGCAGGGGTGATCCTCTAGGGTCGCGGTTTCAGTTTGCGGTTTTCGGAAAGGCTCCAGCTTGCGCATCTTCGGCGTCATCCTTGCGGGTGGTCAGTCGCGGCGGATGGGCGCTGACAAGGCGTTTGTGCCGCTGGCAGGACGTCCCTTGCTGTCCCATCTGCTGGACCGGCTTGAGCCGCAGGTTGAGCGTGTGCTGATCTCGGCCAACGGCGATCCGGGCCGGTTCGCAGGGTTCGGCTGCCAGGTGGTCGCCGATGTCACCCCGCAAGGCCCCCTCTCCGGAATCCTTGCCGCGCTGACCCACGCCGCACAGCTTGGCGCCACGCATCTTGTTTCCACCCCAGTAGACACACCTTTTCTCCCAGGCGATCTGGTGCCGCAGCTTTTGCTGGCGGCCGAAGCCACGCCTGAAGGACTGGCAATTGCCCGCACCGCAGACGGTGACCATCCGGCAACCGCGCTCTGGCCGGTTGCCCTTGTACCTGCGCTGGCGGCCTTCCTTGCCGAAGGCGGGGCAAAGGTCACCCGCTTCACCAATGCCCACCAAGCCGCCCATGCCACTTTCGTCGATCCCCGCGCTTTCCTGAACCTCAACACGCCCGAAGACCTCGCCCTTGCCGAGGCGTTGCTGAAGGGTGCGGCATGAAGGTCTACGGCGTCATCGGCTGGAAGAATTCTGGCAAGACCAGCCTGCTGGAGCGTCTGGTGGCCGACATCACCGCGCGGGGCTTCTCCGTCTCGACCATCAAGCATGTCCACCACGCGGTGGACATTGACCAGCCCGGCAAGGACACCTTCCGCCACCGGCAGGCAGGCGCGCGAGAGGTGGTCCTCGCCTCGGCCGACCGCTTTGCGCTGATGGTCGAACACCGCGGGCCAGAGCCAGAGCTGGCCACCATCCTTGCCCGGTTGGCGCCAGTCGATCTGGTGCTGGTCGAAGGCTACAAGCGCGACACCCACCGCAAGGTTGAGGTGTGGCGGGCTGAAACCGGCCAGCCCCTGATCCAGCCGGGTGATCCCTTGGTGCGGGCGGTTGCCACAGATGCCATCCTTGACCTGCTAGTGCCTGTGCTGGACCTGAACGACACCGCCGCCGTGGCCGGTTTCATCCTGGCGGAGGTCGGCCTTGCGGTTTGACCGGGTGATCGTGGTCGACTGGTCCGGTCGCGCCGCCCGCAGCCCGGCCCGTGAAAGCAAGGACGCGATCTGGATCGGGTCGCACTCCGCCGACCACGCGACCCAGACCTACTGCCGCAGCCGGGCCGAGGCGGAGGCCTGGCTGCACCAAGCCCTCGCCGAAGGTGGGCGCCAACTGGTCGGCTTTGACTTTCCAATGGGTTATCCGACCGGCCTTGCCCGCCGCCTGACCGGGCAAGACAGCGCCCGCGCCTTACATGGCTGGCTGGCCGGGCAGATCATTGATGCCCCCGACAATGCCAACAACCGGTTTGAGGTTGCCGCCCGCATCAACCGCCAGCTTGCCGGGGCGGGCCGGCCTTGGGGCCCCTTCTGGGGCTGCCCGAAGGCACGGCCAGTGCCGGATCTACCCTCGCTGAAGACCGTGGATTATGCGGCGCTTGGCCTGTCCGAAAAACGACAGGTCGAACAGGAGAACCCGCCTGCGAAACCGGTCTGGCAACTGCTTGGGGTGGGGTCGGTCGGGTCGCAGGCGCTGCTGGGGATCCCGGTTGTCCACCGCCTTGCGCAGGCGCATGATGCCGCCATCTGGCCGTTCGACGCCCCTCGCGATCTGACACTGGCCGAGGTTTACCCCTCACTTCTGGCCGAGACCGTCACCCGGGCGGCCGACCCAATCCCCGACCGCGCGCAGGTGCAGCTTCTGGCGCGGGCGCTTTACAACCTGTCGCAGGCTGACCGCCTGCCGTCCCTTCTGGCCACCCCGCCCATCGCGGCGGAAGAAGGCTGGATCCTTGGTGCTGGCCACTCCCCCCTTCTGGCCGAGGCGCTGACATGGGGGTGACGATCTTTTCCGGCCTGTACCCCCACCTGCGCCCCCAGGCCGCCCGCATCTACTGGGAGGCCTTTGGCGGCAAGCTTGGCCGGGTCCTTGGCCCAGAACCCCGCGCTCTGGAGTTCTTTGAGCGAGTGATCCGCGCGGACCTGTGCCTTGCCGCGCTGGACGATACCGGCGCGCTGATCGGGGTGGCGGGCTACAAGACCCACACGGGCAGCTTTGCTGGCGGCGGCTGGGGTGACCTGATCGCCGTCTACGGCCCAATTGGCGGGCGGTGGCGGGGCTGGCTCTTGTGGACCCTGAACCGCGAGGTCGACAATGACCGCTTCCTTGTCGATGGCATCTGCGTCGCGCGGGCGCATCGGGGGCGGGGGATCGGGACGCTTCTCCTCTCAGCCCTTTATGATGAGGCTGCGGCGCGGGGGTATCGGTCGATCCGGCTGGATGTGATCGACGCGAACTGGCGGGCGCGGGCCCTGTATGAGCGGCAGGGCTTTGTTGCCACGAGGACCGAGGAGATGGGGCTGCTGCGCCACCTCTTCGGATTCGCGGCCTCAACCACCATGGTGCGGCCGTTGGTCGTGCGAGAGGGGTGATGTCCCAGGCAGGGACACCCCTTCCGCCCAAATAAAATCAACCCCTTACCCAGCTGTTTTCAGAAACTGTTAAGGTTTTGCCCACTCCCGACCAGCGCCCTTGCCCCCGCGCGCCTGCCCTGTCAGGATATGATCAAATCCCCATCCATAGCGGAGGCCGCAGGCCATGATCACCAAGCGCGAGTTCTATATCAACGGTGCCTGGGTTGCCCCGAAGGTCGCCCGCGACTGCCCCGTTATTGACCCGTCCACCGAAGACACCTGCGCTATCATCTCGCTTGGCAGTGAGGCGGACACCAATGACGCCATCGCCGCCGCAAAGGCCGCCTTCCCCGCTTGGGCCGCCACCCCGCCCGCCGAACGCCGCCGTGTGGTGGAAGGCATCCTGGCGCAATACTACCTGCGCAAAGAGGAAATGGCCCATGCCATCAGCCTGGAAATGGGCGCGCCCATCGACATGAGCCGCGATGATCAGGCCGAATGTCTGCCCTGGCATCTGAAGAACTTCCTGAAGGCCTTTGACCATATCGAATGGATCAAACCGCTTGGCCCCCACGCCCCCGACACCCGCATCGCGCTTGAACCCATTGGCGTCGTGGGGCTGATCACGCCTTGGAACTGGCCGATGAACCAGGTGACGCTGAAAGTGATCCCGGCGCTGCTGGCAGGCTGCACCTGCGTGTTGAAACCGTCGGAAGAATCGCCCCTGTCCAGCATGCTGTTTGCGGAATTCTGCCATGACGCGGGCGTGCCTGCGGGCGTGTTCAACCTGGTGAACGGTGACGGGCCGGGGGTGGGCACCACGCTTTCCAGCCACCCGGATGTGGAAATGATCAGCTTTACCGGCTCCACCCGCGCCGGACGGGCGATTTCGGTTGCCGCCGCGCAGACGCTGAAGCGCGTCACGCTGGAGCTTGGCGGCAAGGGGGCGAACCTGGTCTTCGCCGATGCCGATGCCCGCGCGGTGGAGCGTGGCGTGCGGCATATGATGAACAACTCGGGCCAGTCCTGCAACGCGCCCAGCCGGATGCTGGTGGAGCGGGGGTTCTACGACCGCGCGGTGGAAATTGCCGCCGAGGTGGCGAATTCGATCAAGGTCGGCCCCGCCAACCTGCCGGGCGGCCATATCGGCCCGGTGGTGAACAAGCGCCAGTGGGACCAGATTCAGGGCTATATCCAGAAGGGTATTGACGAAGGCGCGCGGCTGGTGGCGGGCGGCCTTGGTCTGCCGGAAGGCATGAACAAGGGCTTTTACGTGCGCCCGACGATCTTTGCCGATGTGAAACCCGGCATGACGATTGAGCGCGAGGAAATCTTCGGCCCCGTCATGTGCATGATCCCCTTCGAGAGCGAGGCCGAGGCGGTGCAGATCGCCAATGACACGCCCTATGGCCTCACCAACTATGTCCAGTCGCAGGACGGCGCGCGGCGCAATCGGCTTGCACGGCAACTGCGCGCCGGGATGGTCGAGATGAACGGGAAGTCGCGTGGGGCCGGGGCCCCGTTCGGCGGCGTCAAATCCTCCGGCCGCGCCCGGGAGGGCGGGGTCTGGGGGATCGAAGAATTCCTTGAGGTCAAGGCCATTTCAGGCTGGGACGGATCACAGGACATCGCGGCCGAATAATCAGCCGTTCCGGGCAAAGCTGTCCGCGCTTGCCAAGGCCCAGGCTGAGGCAAAGCGCGGCGATGAGGCCGGGTCAGCGATCAGCTGGCCGGGCGCCAGCTGTTCATACTGTTCCGCCAGAGAAATCACCTTGTCCGAGGACGCGCGGCGCAGGAAGTGGTGCGGCCTCAGGTCCGACGGCTGCGCAAGGCCTGCGGCGGCCACCAGTTCGGCGAGTGCGTGCAGTGTGTTGCGGTGGAAACTGGCCACCCGTTCGGCCTTGTCCGGCACCACGATGGCGCGCTGGCGCAGGGGGTCTTGCGTGGCAACCCCGGTCGGGCAAGCGCCGGTATGGCAGGACTGCGCCTGAATGCAGCCGACCGCGAACATGAAGCCACGCGCGGAATTGCACCAATCAGCCCCCAGGGCCAGCACGCGGGCCATGTCGAAGGCCGAGGTGATCTTGCCCGACGCCCCAATGCGGATACGGTCACGCAGGCCAATCCCGACCAACGCGTTATGGACCAGGGAAAGGCCATCGCGCAGCGGCATGCCGACATGGTCCATGAACTCCAGCGGGGCCGCTCCGGTCCCGCCTTCCTTGCCGTCAACGACGATGAAATCGGGTGTGATGCCGGTGGCCAGCATCGCCTTGCAGATGGCCATGAATTCCCACGGGTGACCGATGCACAGCTTGAACCCGGCGGGCTTGCCGCCAGAAAGCTCTCGCATCAGGGCGATGTGTTCCAGAAGACCGGTGGGCGTGGAAAAGCACGAGTGGTGGGCGGGTGAGTTGCAATCCTGCCCCATCGGCACGCCCCGGATCATCGCGATTTCCTGGGTGACCTTGGCTGCAGGCAGCACGCCGCCATGGCCGGGCTTGGCCCCTTGCGACAGTTTCAGTTCCACCATCTTGATCTGGGGGTCGGCGGCGGTATCGGCGAATTTCGCGGGGTCAAAGGTGCCGTCGACCGCCCGCGCGCCAAAGTAGCCCGAGCCGATTTCCCAGACGAGATCGCCGCCATGTTCACGGTGATAGGGCGACACGCCGCCTTCGCCGGTGTCATGGAAGAACCCCCCCGCCTGCGCGCCCTTGTTCAGCGCGCGGATGGCGTTGGCGGACAGTGCCCCATAACTCATCGCCGAGATGTTCAGCAGGCTGGCGGAGTAGGGTTTCGCAGTGCTGGCCCCGACCAGGGTGCGCATCGCGTCATGCGAAAGGGTCGGTTGCGGCGCGATGGAATGGTGGAGCCATTCGTACTGCTCTTGATACACGTCATACATCGTGCCGAAGGGGCGCTTGTCGAGGTCGCGCTTGGCGCGCTGGTAGACGATGGCGCGCTTGTCGCGGGGAAAGGGGGCACCGTCCTTGTCGCCTTCGAAGAAGTACTGCCGCATCTCGGGCCGGATGGATTCCAGCAAGAAGCGCAGATGGGCGGCCACGGGGTAGTTGCGCAGAACGGCGTGACGGGTCTGCGTCAGGTCATGCGCGCCGACTGCCACCAGCGCCAAGCACAGGGCGGCAAACGGCAAAAGCCACCAGGTCTGCCCGGGGAATGCGGCCATCAGCGCAAGGGCAGCCAGCGCGAGGATCGCAGGCCAGGTGATCAGCGCGTAACGGAAGGTGAAGATCGTCGCAAACATCAGTGCCTCATGGCTTTTGCCAGAGTTAAGCACCAAACCTGTAAAGGATGTGCGAAAATCTAAAACGGGGCGGGCGCGGTAAAGCTGACACGCGCCTTGGTGGAGGGATGATGCAAGCTGAGCGTCTCGGCGTGCAGCATCAGGCGCGGGTATTGGCGTGAGGTTTCGGGCGCGTAGATCTGGTCGCCCACGATTGCGTGCCCAAGCGCCAGCATATGGACCCGCAGCTGGTGGCTGCGCCCGGTGTGGGGGGTCAGCCGGACGCGGGTTTCGGTGTCCGAGCGGTCGATGACCTGCCAGTCGGTCTGGGCGGGCCTGCCGTCGGGCGTGACCTTCTGGCGAGGGCGGTAGTCCCAGTCGCTGCCGATGGGCAGGTCAACCGTGCCGTTGTCTTCGGCCATGACGCCATGCAGCCGGGCGATGTAGGTCTTCTGCGCGCGGCGTTGTTCGAATTCCTGCCCCAGAAACCCCTGCGCCTGTTTGGTGCGGGCGAAAAGGATGACTCCAGAGGTGTCGCAATCGAGGCGATGGACCAGTAGCGCATCCCAGCGGGCGGCTTGCAGGCGGGTGATCAGACAATCCTGCCGGTTTTCCAGCTTGCCGGGGACAGAGAGCAGGCCCGCAGGCTTGTCCATCACCAGAAGCTGCGCGTCCTCATGCAGGAACTGCAGCGGCGTGTCGGGCGGGTCATAGGCGAAATCCGGGATCAGCGAGGGGCCGGAGCCGGTGGGCCTAGACAATGCGGTGGCCTGCGGCGGTCAGCCGGTCGCGCAGGTGGCGGATATGGGCAGGCCCCACCTCACAGCAGCCACCAACGATGGTCGCGCCCATACCAACCCAAGCCATTGCGAAATCGCCGTATTTTTCAGGCGTCAGGTCGTGGCGGTGGGTCAGTTCCTTCACAGTCGGCGCGTCCTTCAGGAAGTTGCCGGAGATATGAGTAAAGCCGTTCGCATAGGCGCCGAAGGGCTTGCCCAAAGGCTTCAGCGCGGCCAACGCATCGGCCATCGCCTCGGGCACTGAGCAGTTGGCAAGGAGGGCGGCGATGGGGTGATGCAGGAGGCGTTTCAGATCAGCCACGGGTTCGCCCGAGCGCAGTTTTGTGCCGTCGCGGTCATCGACCGAAATGGACAGCCAGACCGGTTTCCCCGCCGCCTGCGCGCCAATCACAGCGCCTTCGGCAGCTTCAAGCGAGGCGGCGGTTTCGATCAGGATCAGGTCGACATGCGGGCCAAGGATGCGGGCAATCTCGGCGTATTTCGGGGCCGCTTCCGCCAGGGGTTCGGTGAGGTCAGGGCGGTAGCTTGCCTGCAAAGGGCCAAGCGAACCGGCGATGCGAGCGCCGGGATGGGCGGCGCGGGCCTCATGCGCCTCAGCCAGCGCGCGCAGGTGGAGGGCGTGGAACATGTGGTCAAGGCCGGCAAGCTGAAGCCGGTCGTGGTGGATCGCATAGCTGTTGGCAGTGGCAATGGTGGCCCCGGCGGCGAAGTAGTCAGCGTGGATGTCGCGCACCATGCCGGGGTGGTCCAGCATCACCCGGGTCGCCCAAAGCGGCGTCGGCTCATCCCCGGAGCGGGCGACGAGTTCCTGGCCCATACCGCCGTCGAGAAGGGTGATGTCGGTCATGGCAAAGTTCCCTACTTGTGCACCCCCGCGGCTGGCCCTGGAGGGTTTCACACCCTCCAGACCTCCCGTGGAGTATTTGGAAAAAGAGCAAGCGCAATTTGAAACAAATGGTCAAGTTGCGTGGTGGAACACCTCGGCGAGGAGGGGGGTGAGCCAGGCCTCGTCTGCCTTGGTGAAAGCGGCGGGGGTGTCGCTGTCGAGGTCGAGGACACCGAGGAGTTTGCCTTGGCCGTTCCAGACAGGCAGGACGAGTTCCGACTTTGTGCTAGAAGAGCAGGCGATATGGCCGGGGAAAGCCTCAACGTCGGGAACGTTCTGAATCTGGCCTGTACGGGCGGCGGCACCGCAGACGCCGCGCGAGAAGGGGATGACAAGGCAGCCGTGGCCGCCCTGGTAGGGGCCGATCTTGAGGAGCTCGGGGGCGGTTACGCGGTAGAACCCGGTCCAATCGACAAAGGGGTGGGCGTGGTGAATCTCACACACCACGGTGGCCATCAGGGCGACGGTATCCGTCTCACCCTCGGTCAAGGCGCGGATGGCGGCGGTGATGCCTTGGTAGTCGATCTCAGTAGCCAAGGGCGCAACCGTCCTTCCGCGGGTCTGATGCGCCGATCAGGATGTCATCCTGCAAAAGGATGGCCTGGGCGCCGCCAATCGGGGTGTCGGGGATGATGACCGCATGGCCCATCGCGGCAAGGTCAGCGCGGACCTGATCGGGGTAGCCCCGCTCAACCTCCATCCCGTCGACGCCGGAGAAGGCGCGGGGGGTGTCGATGGCGGTCTGGGGGTCCATCGCGAAATCGGTGAGGTTCGAGACAAACCGGGCGTGGCCGGTAGACTGGTAGGCCCCACCCATCACACCGAAGGGCATGATGACGCGGCCATTGCGGCGAATCATGCCGGGGATGATGGTGTGCATCGGGCGCTTGCCGCCGCCAGCCTCATTCGGGTGGCCTTCGGCAAGGGTGAAGCCCGCGCCCCGGTTCTGGAAGTTGATGCCGAATTTGGTAGAGGCCATGCCTGACCCAAAGCCCCAGAAGACCGAGTAGATCAGCGAGACGGCCATCCGGTCACGGTCAACGACGGTGATATAGATGGTGTCCTTGTGCACCGCTTCCGTCAGGGGGGCGGCAGCGGGCATGGCGCGGGTGGGGTCGATCAGAGCGGCGAGTTTTGCGGCGGTGTCTTCGGACAGCATATGGCCCAGCCGGGCGGTGTGGGCGGGGTCGGCGATGAAGCGGTTGCGGGCGTCATAGGCAAGCTTGGTCGCCTCAGCCTCGATATGCGCGCGCTGGCTGCCGGTCGGGTCCATCGCGGCAATGTCGAAGTGCTTCAGGATGTTGAGGAGAAGGATCGCCGTCGCCCCTTGGCCGTTTGGTGGATGTTCGACCAGTTCGACATCGCGGTAGGTGCCGGTGACGGGGGTGGTGTAGTCGCAGGCGGTGCTGGCAAGGTCGTCCAGCGTATGGGTGCCGCCCAAGGCATGCAGCGAGGTGATGAGGTCTTCCGCGACCTCCCCCTCATAGAACCCGGCGCGGCCTTCGCGGGCGATGCGGCGGAACACCTCGGCCTGATTCGGGGCGCGGAAGACCTGGCCAATGCGGGGGGCCTGGCCATTCAGGGTGTAGAAATCAAGCGCGGCGCCGGTCAGGAAGGGCAGATCGCCGGCCCAGTCAAAGGCGACGCGGGGGGCGACGGGAATGCCTTCGTCGGCGTAGTGGATCGCGGGGGCAAGGACCTGCGACAAGGGAAGGCGGCCATGGTCGGCGTTCAGGCGGCAGAAGGCATCGACCGCGCCGGGCAGGGTGATCGCCTCAACCCCACGGGTGGGAACAATGTCGTGGCCTTGAGCGCGCAGGTCGGCGGCCTTCAGGCCCTTGGGCGCGCGGCCGGAGCCGTTGAGGGCGAGAATCGCTTCCGTGCCCGCCGGCTTGACCAGAACGAAGCAGTCGCCCCCGATCCCGGTCATCTGCGGTTCGGCGATGCCTAGCACCAGTGCGCCGGCAATGGCGGCATCAGCGGCATTGCCGCCGGATTTCAGCACCTCGATCGCGACTTGGGCAGCAATCGGGTGCGAGGTGGCACAAAGGCCATTCTGCGCATAGACGGCAGAGCGGCCAGGAAGATGAAGATCACGCATGAGGTCCCCCCGTTCGCGGTCAAGCTAGGGCCCAGATGCGGCAAAGCCAAGGGGCAGTAGTGCCCTGACACCCGAACCATGTCGGGGGCGAAAGATCCAGGTGCCAGGGGCAGGCCGGTCACGGCCTTGCGTCACAAACTGAGGCAAGACTGCAGGAAAACTGGTGGCGCGGCGTGGCAGGATCGGGGCGTTTGCCGACAGGTTGAAGCAAGTTTTCCGCTTCGGCTAAAGCGGGATCGTGAAGCTGAGCCGGTTCTGGCCGCCGACCCGTTCATAGTGCAGGCCTTCGGTCAGGTGGCGGATCAGGTGCCAGCCAAACCCACCCTCTGGCAGGTCAGACAGCGCCAGGTCGGCGTAGCTGCTGTCAGGATCAGCGCCCTGCCCCGGCAGTACGCCTGCCGGAAGTTGCCCTTCGGGCATAGCGACGCCGCTGTCCGTTACAAGACAGGCCAGCGCCGCCCCTTGAAGGTGAAGCGAGACACTGATCTGCCCCGGCCCGCCGGCATAGGCGTGTTCGGCCACGTTGTTCAGCACTTCGGCCAAGACAACCTCAACCGTGCCGCGTTGATCGGGGGTCAGCTGCGACAGGGGTTGCGCCGCCGCCATCCGGGCAAGGCCGGCGCGCACGGCACGAGGATCACTGGCCAGAACGCAGGAGTGGCTTGCGCCTGGGCCAGCATAATCAGGCGCTGGCGACATGCGAAAGCGCCGCAGCATGGGTTGGGTGGATCGTGAAGATCGAATCCATGCGCGTCAGGCGGAACACCTTTTCCACGGTGGGGGTCAGGCTTGAAAGCTCCAGCACGCGATCGGGGCCGAGCAGTTTTTTCACGGCCACGATGGCGCCCAGACCGCTGGAGTCAAGAAACTGCACGCGCGCCAGATCAAGCACGACGCGCGGTTCGCCCGACTGGGTAAGATCGCGCATCTTTTCCTTGAACTGGATGGCGCTGGCGGCGTCGATCCTGTCTTCCATCACCAGGACAGACAGCAGCTTGGGCCGGGTCTGAGTTTGCAATTGCATCACGGGGTTCCCTTCATGGTTTCCCCGGAGGCTAAAACCAAAGGGTTAGCAACCCGTAAGCGAAACCCCGGCTTTTGGGCTTAATTCAGCTGGAACCCGAGCGGATAGCGCCCATCTTCGAAATCACCGAAAAGATCGGAGAGGTCGGGATGATCCACCGGTTCGCCGGTTTCATCGGGAACAAGGTTCTGTTCGGAGACATAAGCCACGTAGTAGCTTTGGTCGTTCTCAGCCAGCAAATGGTAGAACGGCTGGTCCCGTGAAGGGCGGCTGTCGACGGGAATGTTGTCGTACCATTCCTCAGTGTTCGAAAAGATCGCGTCCACGTCGAACACGACACCACGAAACGGGTGCTTGCGATGTCGCAGCACCTGTCCAAGGCTGTATTTCGCGCGGGTTGTCTGCATTCGAACGGTCCCCATGGGGGTTTATAGCTGCAACGCGAATTCCTTGTCCACCGATCCACGGCAGGGACAAGGGAAACAGTCTGTGAACCTGTGGCCTACAGTCACCAGCCTTTTGCCCGCCACGTCCGGCCATGCCTCGCGGATTTCTGAACGCAGGGTCGGGTCTTCCCCATTTCAACCGCACCAGCTTTGCGCTACTGTCGGCCCAAGAAAAAAAGGCACGAGGGGCAAATGAGCAGGTTTCTCCGTGCGGCAATGCTGTTGATGTTCCTTGCCTCTTGCGGAGGCGGAAGCAGCTATTCCGCACCACGACAGTTGGACGATGCCTGCGCAATCGTCCGCGAACGGCCGCAGTATCTGCGCGCGATGCAAGCTACCGAGCGTCGCTGGGGCATCCCGGTGCATGTGCAGATGGCCACGATCCACCAGGAATCGAAGTTCGTCGGCAACGCGCGCACGCCGCATACCTTTGCCCTGGGCGTGATCCCGATGGGCCGGCAAAGCACGGCCTACGGCTATAGCCAGGCGCTGAACGGCACCTGGGAGGAATACCAGAACAGCGCCGGCGGACGTCGCGCCCAGCGCGACGACATCGGTGACGCGACCGATTTCATGGGCTGGTATATGGACCAGTCCACGCAGTCGCTTGGCATCGCCAAGACCGACGCCGAGGCGCAATATCTGGCCTACCACGAAGGGCGCACCGGCTATGCCAACCAGACCTACCTGGGCAAGCCCTGGCTTGTCGAAGTAGCGGCAAAGGTTGGACAGCGGTCAGAGATGTACCGACAGCAGTTGGAATACTGCCGCTAAGCGGTCAGTTCCCGCGGGCGGCAGTTTCCGCCGTGATGTCGAACAGGCGTGAGCCGAAGCGGCCGCCCTTGATCATTTCACCCAGGACGACAGTGGTCTGCGCGCCAAGGTCATCGGTGATGACCCACTGACGCAGTTCCACCGGGTTGGCGGTGAAGACCAGCTCGATCGTGCCGTATTCGGGCGCGTCCGGGTCTTGCGCGCGAACGCGGGTAGAGGTGCCGTCATCCTCATGCCCCACGACCATTCTGGCGCGGCCAAGGTCGACATTGTCACCCAGGATCAGATTCAAGGGCGTGCGCTTCAGCGGATACTGCTCGGGCGGCTGGTTCGACTTGGCGTCGAAGATCGCGACCTGCTGGCCACCAGCGATCACAAGGCTGCGGTCCGGCGGGTCATATTCGAACCGCACACGGCCGGGCCGCTGGATGTACAGCTTGCCGGTCGACAGCGTGCCGTCCGAGTTGATCTGGGTAAAGTCAGCCTCAACCGTCGTCAGACCGTTCAGATAGTCGGACAGGTTGGACAGCGGAATTTTCTCGGCCGCAGCGGGCAGCGGCAGAAGAAAGACAAGCGGGGCCAGAAGGGCGAAACGACGGTTCATGCCTTTCATATAGCGGCGAAGCGGGGCGATTGCACCCCCATGGCGCCCCGGGTCGCAAGGACGTGCCGGTTGCGTGAGGCAGCGTGAAGTGCGGGAAGCTGCGAAGGAAAGACATGGTCCTGAAGATTTCTTCGTCGGATTTTCGCTTTTACGGTGGTTTCTTGCTGTACGCCTGCCATGATCGGTTGCAATTACCAAGATATCCCACAGAAACGCCAGTATCTTCCCCTCAACACAGGTTTGATCGGAGTGGCGAAGATGAAGGTCGTGGTTCTTGGCGCGGGCGTGATCGGGGTGACTTCGGCCTGGTATCTGGCCAAAGCCGGGCATGAAGTGACGGTGATCGACCGTCAGCCCGCCGCAGCGCTTGAGACCAGCTTTGCCAACGCCGGTGAGATCAGCCCCGGCTATTCCTCACCCTGGGCGGCGCCGGGCATTCCGCTGAAGGCGCTGAAGTGGATGTTCATGGAGCATTCGCCCCTGATCATCCAGCCGCGGATGGACATGGTAAAGCTGTCGTGGATGGCGCGGATGCTGATGAACTGCACGGCTTCGGCCTATGCGGTCAACAAGTCGCGCATGGTGCGGCTGGCGGAATACTCGCGCGATTGCTTGATGGAATTGCGGGCCGAGACAGGGATTTCCTACGACGAGCGTACCCAAGGCACGCTGCAGCTTTTCCGCACGGAAAAGCAGGTGGCAGCGGCGGCGAAGGATATCGCGGTGTTGAAAGCGGACGGCGTTCCGTTCGAGGTTCTGGATGCGGATCAGTGCGTGTCAGCCGAGCCGGGTTTGGCGGCGGCGCGGGCCAAGATCGCTGGCGGGCTGCGGCTGCCTGGGGATGAGACGGGCGACTGCTTCAAGTTCACCCAAAGCCTGGCCCAGATGGCACGGGCGGCGGGCGTGACCTTCCGGCATGGCGTGAGCATTGACCGGCTGGAGGCTGAGGCGGGGCGGATCGTGGCGGTCCACACCTCGGAAGGGCGGGTTGTGGCCGACAGCTTCGTGCTGGCGCTGGGGTCCTATTCGCCGATGTTGGCGGCACCTTTGGGGATCAAGCTGCCGGTATATCCGGTGAAGGGCTATTCGATCACGGTTCCGGTGGTGGACGAGGCGAAGGCCCCGGTTTCCACGGTGATGGACGAAACCCACAAGATCGCCATCACGCGCCTTGGTGACCGGATCCGTGTGGGCGGGATGGCCGAGATTGCCGGGTTCGACATGAGCCTTTCGCCAAAGCGCCAGGCGACGTTGACCCATTCGGTGGAGGATCTGTTCGGCGGGGCCGGTGACCAAAGCCGCGCGCAGTTCTGGTGTGGCTTGCGCCCGATGACGCCGGACGGGACGCCGGTCGTGGGGCGGTCGCCGATCCAGAACCTGTTCCTGAACACCGGGCACGGCACGCTGGGCTGGACCATGGCTGCAGGGTCGGGCCGGGTGCTGGCGGATATCATGTCCGGCAAGCGGGCCGAGATCGAGGCGGCTGATCTGGGCTATGCCCGCTATGTGCGCGAAGGCCGCAAGGGCATGGGTGAAGGCCGGGGCGTTCCGGTTCCGGCATGATGTCCCGGGCCGGGACAGGGTTCTAACCGTCTGAAAAAAAACGCAGTGTTTCCGCCGTCAACGGTTCCTTAACCTTGCGCCCAGGCCGCCTTAGGCTGTCTGAACGCGGGCCTGAGCCGGCGGATAGCGGAACTGGACCCGGGGTGTCCCGTCTGCCCGCACAAGGGCTGGCGCGGGGGTGGGTGCTGGCGTGACCTCAGCCTGCGGCTTCACGACCACGCGGCGCAGAAGGGCGACGTTGCGCGGGGCGACGTCGACCGGGGGCGCTGCAAGCGCGCGCTGCCAGTCTTGCGCCCTGGCGTGGCGGTCAGCGGGGCGGACGGCAAGCGCCTTGTCGAGGCTGGCCAGAAACCCGCGCGGATAGCCGGTGACGGTTCTGGCAAGCGAGGGCAGCGGGTCCGGCCGCCCTTCGGACACGGCGGCAAGCCGGGTCTGGCAATCCAGCGGAGCCTTGCCGGTGATCGCGTGGTAAAGCGACGCGCCAAGCGCATAAAGATCACTGTTGGGGCCGATGGCAGCATTCGCCTCATAAAGTTCAGGCGGCGAATATCCGTCCTTGACCATGCTGAAGCCGGTATGCCGTTCGCCGATGCCGCCCACCATCTTGCGGGCCGAGCCGAAGTCGATCAGCACCGGTTCGCCATCGGCGCGGATGCAGATGTTGTCGGGCGAGATGTCGCAATGCAGCAGGTTGCGGTCATGGATATGCGCCACGGCCGAGACCAGCTTTTGCGTCAGAAGCACAATCTGGTGCGGGGTGAGGGTGACCCCGTCCTCGATCATGTCGAGAAGGTCATTTCCGCGGATATATTCCAGCGCCATGTAGGCGGTGTCGTTTTCCTGAAACGAATGGCGGATGCGCACGATATTCGGGTGCTGCAGCTGCGATAGGGCCTGGGCTTCATTCAGAAAGGCGCGGATCGCCTTTTGCATGGGGGCCTTGCTGGCTTCGGAACGGGGGCGGACGGTCGCCTGGCTGCGGCTGCAGAAGCTGGGAACAAAGCATTCCTTCAGCACCACATCGCGGTTGAAGCTGTTCCTGGCAAGGTAGGTGATGCCAAAACCACCGGCCCGCAGGTAGGATTCAATCCGGTACTGGTTGTGAGAAAGACTGGTCCCCGGCTGCAGGACATCATCGAGATCAGCATCTTCGTCTGGCAGAGACGACTTGTCGAAGGCCATGATAATCAGCACCCCCAGCAGCGGAATTTCTGTCCAGATTGCGTCCCCAAACGCGCGCTGGATCAAGTGTTAATATGAACGCACAACCCGTGATTGCAACTTTTTTCAAGCAGGTTTGGGGCAGCGGGCCCCAATGCGCCCCTTTCTGGCCAGAATCCGGGCGATTCCACGAGGAACCAGCCGGACGCTGACGTGGATTGGTGCTGAAACGGAAAAAGTTTAGCGCGACAAGGAAGTTAACGTAGCGTAACCGATTCGCATTTGGCCGGACGGGGGGTGCGGTGGAATGGCGGGGTTACCGCTCCTCCACCAGCGTTTCGCGTTTGACGACGTGGTTGGCGCGGGTGATGACGCTCTCAATCTCTACCTGTTTCACCAGACGGGCAGCTGCCGCAGGTGACCGCCGCAAAATGAAACGCCAACCCCTTGCGGGACTGGCGTGCGATTTCAAGTGACTGGACCCTGGCCGATTTGGACAGACTAGAACTGGATCGATTGTTCGACTTTCTTGACCTGCAGGCGCGCCATCCCGAGGTTCGACGTTTTCCGTTCAAGCGCCGCATACAGGAACAGATTCGGCGCACCTTCGAGCGGCCGGATCAGGTGTACCTGGCTACCCAGCGTGATCAGGATGTCTTCGATGCTGTCGTCGAGACCGAGCAGCCGGATCGCGGTCTGCTTGCCGCGAACCACATCGACGTTTGCGGCGGCGGCGGTTTCGATGTCGAACTTACCGACAAGTTCTGACGCAAGCATGAGGCCGCTGTCGCAGTCCACAAGGCAACCGGCGATGAATCCGCTGATTTCCTTCAGGCCAGAGAGGTCTACTGCCATTTGAGATCCTTCTAGGATGAGTGGTTGTTGAAGAGGGGTGGGCTGGGAAGAAGCATCGGGGCTGACCGCCAGCGGCTGGTCGGCACTGATGTCCTGGAGGTCCTCGGCACCGATCGTCGGGTTCGCATCGGCACCGGGAGAATGGGGCAGGTCGTCGACAACTGCTGCTTGCAGTTCCTTTGAGCGCGCGGTCCGGTTGGGAGTACGAAGACCGAGGGCCTTTTGAAGCAGCTTCATGTTCGAATCCTTCTGTCTCAGCAGGCCGTCCAGCACATCAATCCATTCGTCGGCAGACTGGAATGAGGCTGGCAGAGGTGTTCCCAGGGCCGTGTCGATGCTTTCAAGAAAACCAGACGGGTATCCCGGTATGGTGTCGAAGGGCTTCGGCGCGGGGTCAGTCGCCGCAGGGTCTGACAAAAGCGCATCGGTTTGGGCAAAAGGTTTGCCGGTGACCGCGTGGTGCAAAGCGGCAGCCAGCCCTTGCAGATCGCACCATGGTCCGCTGGTCGGATCGGATGCACCGCAATCCGACACGAACGCGCCATCCGCCTCGTCAGGCGGGAGCGGCGGGTTGCCGCAATTTCGCAGCACGGCGCCCAGGTCGATCAGAAAGGGCTCGCTTTCGGCGTTGAGCAGGATGGTGTCGACCGAAACGTCACCATGCAACAGACCCAACGCATGTATGCTGCGGAGCACATCCAGCATGATCCACGCGATGGAAATGATGTGCTCGGGCTTCAACCGGCGATTAGTGTCGTCGATCACCTCACGCAAGGTAGAGCCGAGGTCGGCGCCAGTGGCCGGGTCGGCATTTGTGCTGGCCGACAAGACCGAGTGAAAGGGAACGATGTTCGGATGATCCATCTCTGACAGGCAGTTCGCCTCTTGCAGGACAAATCCCATCTGTCGCGTCGGGCGGTTCTCTTGCCCGGGCTCTTCTGTAAGGGCGGTCTGATCCTTTTGCCAAAACGGCCGGTCCGAACAGACCGTCAGGATGACATCCCGACCGAGGGAATCCTTGGCGCCGTAGACTCTGCCAAGCCCATTGCGCGTGACAGGGCGGGTGATGGTGAACTGGCCGCCAAACAGCACTGTTCCGGGCGATGAATTTCGCGCGGCGGATTGCCGTTGGTACTCAATTCAGCAATGGATCCGGACAAACCCATGCACACCATCACGTCTTCCACGCACTCGGCCAGTTCCGATCTGGTGCGCTCACCGACCAATCGCAAGGCAGATTCGAAAAATACTGTTCAAAATGACCAAAGTATGGCCCGGCGCAGACCAAATGGGGGCTGCTGAACCCCTGATTTCAATGGGAATTAGCGGCTTTCAGGGATGATGGACTCTGGCATGAAAGCCATAGTGGATGTGATGCGCCTTGATGGAGGCTCAAGACGCTTTCACCGCTCCTCCACCAGAATTTCGCGCTTGCCGACGTGGTTGGCGCGGGTGACGACGCCCTGATCTTCCATCTGCTCCACCAGCCGGGCGGCCTTGTTGTAGCCGATGCCCAGTTTGCGCTGGATGTACGAGGTGGAGCATTTCCGATCCTTCGCCACGATGGCGACGGCCTGATCGTACAGCGTGTCGTCGCCTTCCGAGTTCAGGCCAAGGACGGCGTCAATCTCATTGTCCCGCTCATCATCCGCGGATTCGACGACGCCGGACATATAGGCGGGCGGGCCGAAGGATTTGAGGTGGTTGACGATCTCTTCGACTTCTTCATCCGACACGAAGGGCCCGTGGATACGGGTGATCTTGGCGCCGTTGCCCATGTAAAGCATGTCGCCCATGCCCAGAAGCTGTTCGGCCCCCTGTTCGCCAAGGATCGTGCGGCTGTCGATCTTCGAGGTGACCTGGAAGCTGATCCGGGTGGGGAAGTTCGCCTTGATCGTGCCGGTGATGACGTCCACGCTTGGGCGCTGCGTCGCCATGATCAGGTGGATGCCAGAGGCGCGGGCCATCTGGGCAAGGCGCTGGATGCAGGCCTCAATCTCCTTGCCGGCGACCATCATCAGGTCGGCCATCTCGTCCACGATCACCACGATGTACGGCAGGGTGACGGGGGCGAACTCTTCGGTCTCGAAGATCGGATCGCCAGTTTCTTCGTCAAAGCCGGTCTGGATGGTGCGCTTGAACATTTCCTGCTTGGACAGCGCCTCACGGACGCGGCCGTTGTAGCCTTCGATGTTGCGCACGCCCATCTTGGACATCTTGCGATAGCGTTCCTCCATTTCGCCCACGACCCACTTGAGCGCGACGACGGCCTTTTTCGGGTCGGTCACGACGGGGGAGAGAAGGTGCGGGATGCCGTCATAGACGGAGAGTTCCAGCATCTTGGGGTCGATCATGATCAGGCGGCATTCCTCGGGCGTGAGCTTGTAGAGGAGGGACAGGATCATGGTGTTGATGGCGACGGATTTACCGGAACCGGTGGTGCCCGCGATCAGCAGGTGGGGCATCTTGGCAAGGTTCGCCACGATCGGGTCACCGCCGATGTCCTTGCCGAGGGCTAGCGGCAGGCGCATCTGGCTGTCGCCAAAGTCACGGGCGCTGATGATCTCACGCAGGACGACCTTTTCGCGCACGGCGTTCGGGAGTTCGATGCCGATGACGGTGCGGCCCGGAACGGTGGAGACGCGGGCGGACAGCGCGGACATGGAGCGGGCGATGTCGTCGGCCAGGCCGATCACGCGGCTGGCCTTCAGGCCTGGGGCGGGTTCCAGTTCGTACATGGTGACGACCGGGCCAGGGCGAACGGCGGTGATTTCGCCCTTCACGCCGTAATCGTCGAGGACGGATTCCAGCATGCGGGCGTTTTCCTCCAGCGCCTCATCCGACAGCTGGGTGCGCTGGATGGCAACGGGGGTGGACAACAGGCTGAGCGGCGGCAGTTCATAGGCCGGGGTCGCATCGTCAAAGCGCAGGCCGGGCTGGGTTTCGGCCAGGGCCTGACGCGAGGGCGGGGCTTTCTTCACCGCATGCTGCACCACGGCGCGGCGGTCGGCGGTGACGGCGAACATTCGGGGGGCCGGGGTGTCGAAAGCGGCCTCATCCTCGATCAGCGCGTCTTCGTCATCCCATGGGGTGTCTTCGGCGAACATGTTGACGGGAAGGGGGGCGTCGTCCTCGTCCTCCACTTCCGGCTGCCACAGGGGTTGCGGCGCGGGGCGGGGGGTCACGGGCAGGGGTCGGGTGTCGGCCATCAGCACGACCGGGCCGCGCGGGCGCATGACGGGGGGTTCGACGCGCGCGGCGGGGGCGGTGGGCATGGGTTCAGGCGCGCGCTGCACGCGGTTGCGGATCACGTCGGAAATGCGGGCCTTGATACGGTCTTCGCTGGGCAGGCTGGCATCCCAGGCGGCGTCGGCGATGGGTTGGTCCACCAGTTCCGGCTGCGGATCGGCGGCGCGGCGCAGGCGGGCGAGGAAGCTGGGCTTAGGGGCGGCAACCGGAGGTTCAGCCACCCGCGTCTCGCTGCGCAAGCTGGGCGGCATCGCGCGGGAGGGGGCGGCGCGCAGGGGTTCGGGCGTCATGGCCCCGCCGGTGACAGGGGGCAGCGTGCGGCGCAGGGGGGCACCCTCGCGGGCGACGGCGGGTTCGGCAGCGGCCCGGGCCCGGGCGCGGTCCTGCAGCGTGCGGGCGCCAAGGACAGCGCCCCGCGCGCCGGTGCCAAGGCCCTGCGCGAGGGCGGAATACCCCATGATCGAGCCGAGGAGGAGGAAGCGGCGGATCGCGCGCAACTCGGCCAGGTCAAAGCCGGTGACATACAGCATCATCACCAGAAGGCCGGCGAAAGTAACCAGCGACAGGAGTTTCAGGCCGAAGCCCGCGCCGCCGGGCACGATGCCGAGGAGGGAGCCGAGAACGGTGTCGCCGAAGAGCCCGCCCAAGCCAAAGGTGTGGGTCCAGGTGTCGCCCGGCACCAGCGTCGCGCAATGGACGGCGGCGAAGGCCACGGCGATGACGGCAAAGACCACCCGGCCCAGCGCCCGTTCGCCGCCCCGATGCGCCATGAAGCGCGCGCCCCAGACGGCGACGATGACGGGGATGGCCCAGGCGCCCTTGCCGATCAGGATGATGAGGGTTGAGGCGACAGCGGCGCCGAAGCGGCCGAAAAAGTTCTGCGCGGGTTCTTCCGTGGCGACCATCCAGCCCGGATCTTCAGGCGAGTAGGTGGCAAGCATCAGAACGAAGGCCAGCGCCACAAGGATCAGGACCAGACCCAAAAGCTCACGCCCGCGGCGTTCGAGCATGGCTTGGGTGCCCTGGTCGAGAAGTGGATCGCGCTGCCGTGCCTGAAAGGAAGCCATGGTCACCTCACCCGTAAAGACAATCGCGAAGCTGGGTCAGCCCGCGGAACGTTTCTTCCATCGGGGCCACAAGGGCGACCCGGATATAACCTTTGCCGGGGTTCTGGCCCCCAGCGTCGCGCGACAGGTAAGCGCCGGGCAGAACCCGCACCCCAGTTTCGCGCCAGAGTTTCAGTGCGGCCTGTTCGCCATCCTCGACCGGAAGCCAGAGGAAGAAGCCGCCGTCGGGGGTCTGATAGCCCTGCAGGCCCGCAAAAATCTGGTCAGCCTGCGCGAACTTGGCCTGATACATCGCGCGGGAGGCGGTGACGTGGGCCTCGTCTTCCCAGCAGGCCTGCGCCACCTTTTGCAACGGCAAGGGCAAGGGGGCCCCGGCGAAGGAGCGAAGCTGGCGGAGGCGCAGCATTGACTGGGGGCCTGCAGCGACGAAGCCTGACCGAAGGCCGGGCAGGTTTGACCGTTTCGACAGTGAATGGAACACCACGGCGCGTTCGGGGTCAGCGCCATCTGCCGCCGCTACTTGCAGCAGGCCGGGCGGCGGGGCATCGCGCCAGATCTCGGAATAGCATTCGTCGGCGAGGATGGTGAAATCGTGCTTTTCCGCCAGCGCCAGAAGGTCTGCAAGGTAGTCTTTCGACGCCACCGCCCCTTGCGGGTTGGCGGGAGAGCAGATGTAGGCCAGCGCCACACGGTCCAGCACGTCCTTGGGCAGGCTGCCGTAATCGGGAAGATGGCCCGTGGCGGCGGTGGCCGGCACATAGACCGGTTCGGCCCCCACGGCCAGGGCGGCCACGGCATAGACCTGATAGAACGGGTTCGGCATCAGGATGACGGGACGCTTGCCGTTCTTGGTTTCCGGGCACAGGGCGATGGCCGCGTTGAACAGGCCTTCACGCGTGCCGTTCAGGACCATCAGGCAATCTTCGGGGATCGCCACCGCATAGCGCCGGGCGATCCAGGCAGAGATCGCAGCCAGAAGTTCAGGCGCACCATCGTTCGGGGGGTAGACACCAAAGCCGCCAAGGTTTGCCGCAAGGATGGGGCCGACGAAATCCGGCATCGGGTGGCGCGGTTCGCCAATGGTCATGGCAATGGGTTCGCCACCCGGAGGGTGAACGTCCAAAAGCTTCCGCAGACGCGGAAACGCATAGTCTGGCAGGTTCGAAAACCGCTCAGGAAACGCCATTACTGCCTCAAGGTCGGGGTCTATGTGCCCCATTTCCCGGAACGATAGCCGGGCGCTGCCGCGAGGTCCATAAAAATCCAGCGCGGTGAGAGGGTTGGCGGCCCGGGCTGTGGCTTTTTGGCTGGGGTGGGGGTGAGTCGGGCTGAAGCCCGACCTACCGCAGGGCGTGTTCGGCCGCGGCCCCGAGGCGCAGAAGGCGGGCTTCCTGGCCGGGCGCTGCCATCAGGCTGATCCCACAGGACGGTTGCGAGGTGGGCAAGGTCAGCGCGCAAAGGCCCATCAGGTTGCCGATCCTGGTGTTGCGCAGGGCCAGGAGATTCTCGGTGACGTAATAGGCGTCGTCGGTCATCAGGCGGCTCGCGTCGGGCGGCAGGATGGGCGAGGTGGGCAGGATCACCGCATCATAACCGGCGGTCTTTTCCGCCCAGACCTTGCGGATGGCGTGCAGGCGACGCCAGGCGGCGACATAGTCCATCGCGGTGAAGTTGGCACCGGAGCGGAACCGTTCAAGGATGCGGGGGAACATCTTTTCCGGCGCTTTTTCAATGGTTTCGCGCCAGATGCCATAGGCCTCGGCGGTAAACAGGATCGCGGCGAGGCCCATCGCCTCAGCCACTTCGGGCAGTTTGATCTGGTCGATCTTCGCCCCGGCGCGGGCAAGGCGTTGGGTGGCGTCATCAAAGCCCTTGGCGGGACGGTCGCGGAGGTCATCCAGCGCGACAGTCTCAAGGACGGCAAGGCGCTTGCCGGAAAGGGTTGCGCCGCCAAGGTCTGCTGCGCGGGTGCCGTGAAGGGCGGCAAGGAGGTGGGCGCAATCTTCGACCGAATGGGCGAGGGGGCCGATGGTGTCAAACGCCTCACACAAGGGGACGGTGCCGGTCAGGGGCAGGCTGCCAGCGGTGGTTTTCAGGCCAACGAGGTCATTCCAGGCGGCGGGGATGCGGACGGAGCCGCCGGTGTCAGACCCGATGGCGGCGGGGGCCAGGCCGAAGGCGACGGAGGCGGCAGCGCCGGAGGAGGAGCCCCCCGGCACAGCGCGGTCATCGTTCAGGCAAGGCGGCGTGGCGGTGACGGGGTTCAGGCCCAGGCCAGAGAAGGCCAGTTCCGACATGTGGGTCTTGCCAAGGCAGACCAGGCCCTGAAGCGTGGCGGTTTCCAGAACGGCTGCATCGCGGGTGGGGGTGCGGTGTTTCAGAAGGGCCGATCCAGCTTCCGTCGCGACCCCGGCGGTATCGAATAGGTCTTTCCAGCTGATCGGAACGCCGTCCAACAGGCCCTTGCGCAGGCCGGATTTGGCGCGGCCCGCGGTGGCCATCGCCTCAGCCCTTGCGCGGTCGGCGGTGGTGCGGGCGTAAATGCGCGGGGCGTGGGGGTGGGTGTCGATGGCGTCCAGAAACGCCTCGGCCAGCTCAACCGGGTGGATGCGGCCCTTGCCGATTTCGCGCCCCAGTTCGGATGCGGTCATGTTTGCCCAGGTGCCGGTCATCTTGATCCCCCGTTTCGGGCACGGTAGCGGCTTGGAGACGCATGGACAATCCGGGCCAGCGGGGTAAGTCTGCGGCCATGGCACATGACACCGATATCCTGATCGCGGGCGGGGGTTTGAACGGCCCGGCCCTGGCTTTGGCGCTGGCGCAGGGGGGGTTCCGGGTCACGGTGGTGGACGCGCGGCCCGCGCCGGACCGGGCAGAGGCGGGGTTTGACGGGCGGGCCTATGCGCTGGCCATCGCCTCCACCCGGTTGCTGAGCGCGATCGGCGTCTGGGACAAGGTGCGCGACAAGGCGCAGCCGATCCTGGAGATCAAGGCGAGTGATGGGCGCGCGGGCGAGGGGGCAGCACCCTTCTTCCTGCATTTCGACCATGCCGAGATTGAGGATGGGCCTATGGGGCACCTCTTGGAGGACCGGTTCCTTTACGCCGCCTTCCTTGAAGCGATGCGCGCCACGCCGGGTGTGACGCTGCTTTCAGGGGAAACCGTTGTGGCGCAGGAGGTGTCCGCTAATGGTGTGGCCGTGACCTTGGCGAGCGGACGGGTGATCACGGCAGCGCTTTTGGTCGGCTGCGACGGGCGCGGGTCTGGCGTGGCCACGCGTGCGGGGATCAAGCGGGTGGGCTGGGGCTATGGCCAGACGGCGCTGGTCACGGCGATCCACCATGAGAAGGACCATCACGGCATTGCCCAGCAGTTCTTCATGCCAGCAGGGCCTTTGGCCATTCTGCCGCTGAAGGGCGGGCACCACTCCAGCATCGTCTGGAGCGAGGACGCCGAGACGGCGGCGGCCATTCAGGCGCTTCCGGATGCCGAGTATCTTGAGGCGCTGCGGCCCCGGTTTGGCGATTTTCTGGGTGAAATTTCGCTGGCAGGGGCGCGGTTTACCTATCCGCTGTCGCTGTCCTTGGCTGAACGCTTCATCGCTCCGCGCGTGGCGTTGGTGGGCGATTCGGCGCATGGGGTGCATCCGATTGCGGGGCAAGGCCTGAACCTGGGTCTGCGCGATGTGGCGGCGCTGGCTGAGGTGCTGACGCTGGCGCGCAGGCGGGGTGAGGAGCCCGGCAACCCGACGGCGCTGGAGGAATACCAGCGCTGGCGGCGGTTTGATGCCACGGCGCTGGCCTTGGGGATGGATACGGTCAACCGCATATTCTCGACCGACAACCCGATCCTGCGGCTGGGCCGCGATCTGGGGATGGGGATCGTTGGCGCAATGCCCGGCCTGCGGCGTGGATTCATCCGTCAGGCCGCGGGCCTGACGGGAGAGCTGCCGAAACTGCTGACCGGGCGGCCGATCTGACCGGAGGGGTGAGTCGGGGCAAGCCCCGACCTACGGTTCACGACCCGAGGGCGGTGGTCAGCTGCGTCAGGTTGTTGCGCATCATCGCGACATAGGTCGGTGCCGGACCTTCAGCCCCTGAAAGCGCGTCGGAATATAGGGTGCCGCCGATCTTGGCGCCGGTTTCCGATGCGATCTGTTCCAGCAAGCGGGGGTCGGCGATGTTTTCGACGAAGACTGCCGAAATCCCAGCTTCGCGGATCTGGGTGATCAGCGCGGCGACATCCTTGGCCGAGGCCTCGGCTTCGGTTGAGATGCCCTGTGGCGAGACGAAGGTCAGCCCGTAGGCAGCGGCGAAATAGGCAAAGCTGTCATGCGAGGTCACGATGGTGCGCCGATCCGCCGGAAGGGCGGCGATGGCGGCCCGAATTTCAGCGTCAAGCGCGGTCAGTTCCGCCAGATAGGCGGCGGCGTTGGCTTGGTAGGTGGCGGCACCTTCGGGGTCGGCGGCGGACAGGCCCTTTGTGATATTCTCGACATAGATCGCGACGTTGGTCACGCTTTGCCAGGCATGCGGGTCCTCAGCGCCGTGGTCATGGGCGTGGGCCTCTTCTTCGGCGGCATGATCATCGTGGCCTTCGTGGGCGGCGTGATCGTCATGCCCCTCGTGGTCATCATGACCCTCTTCCTTGGCCTCTTCGGCAAAGGCGATGGGGGTCACGCCGTCGGCAGCCGTGACGATGGTGGCTTTGGTGCCCGACGCCTCAACCAGGCGGTCCATCCAGCCTTCAAACCCCAGACCGTTGGCAACGATCACCGCCGCATCGGCCACGCCTTGTGCGTCGGCGGGCGAGGGTTGGTAGACATGCGCGTCACCGTCCGGGCCGACAAGGGTGACAAGCTCAACCCGGTCACCGCCAACCTGCGCCACAACATCGGCCAGGATCGAGAACGTGGCGACGACCTTGATTTTCTCTTGGGCCAGCGCGGGGCTGGCAAAAGCCAGGGCGGCAGCGGCGGCGGAAGCAAGAAGCAGGCGACGAGTGATCATGGCAGGGACCTTTCAAGCGTCAAGATGCGGGCGCGGGAAGGCGCGGGTGAAGAGGCTGCCAACCGGGCCAAAGCCCAGCGACAGAAGATAGAGGCACCCTGCGGACAGGATGATCGCGGGGCCGGAGGGCAGGCCCGCGTGGTAGGACATGAGAAGCCCGAAGACCGAGGCGATGCTGGCCGACACCGCCGCAACGACCAGCATGCCGCTGATGCTGGTAGCCCAGAACCGCGCCGTGGCGGCGGGCAGGATCATGATACCGACAGCCATAAGGGTGCCCAGCGCCTGAAACCCGGCGACAAGGTTCAGGACAACGAGGGCAAGGAAGATGAAGTGGACAGGCCCGCTCCACCGGCTGACGGAGGCCAGAAAGCGCGGGTCGGCGCATTCCAGGACCAGCGGGCGGAAGATCAGCGCAAGGGTGGCAAGCGTGACGGTGGTGATGGCGCAGAGCAGGATCAGCGCTGCATTATCGAGCGCTAGGACGGTACCGAAAAGGACATGCATGAGGTCAACGTTCGACCCCTTCAGCGACACCAGAAGCACGCCCAGCGCCAGCGAGATCAGGTAGAACGCGGCCAGCGAGGCATCTTCCCGCAGCGCGGTGAAGCGGGCGACGGCGCCGGTCAGGACGGCGACGATCAGCCCCGCGACCACGCCGCCAATCGTCATCGCGCCAAGGTTCAGGCCCGCGACCAGATAGCCGACAGCGGCCCCTGGCAGGATGGCGTGGGCCATGGCGTCGCCGGTGAGGCTCATCCTGCGCAGCATCAGGAAGACGCCGACAGGGGTGGCCCCAAGCGAAATGGCCAGGCACCCGAGAAGGGCGCGCTGCATGAAGACGAAATCGGCAAAGGGGTCGAGCAGCCAGCTCATGCGGCGCCAAGCTCGACCCGGTCACAGACGGGGGCGGTTTCCACGAACGCCTCAGACTTCTGGCGGGCGCGGAACAGGTTTTCGGCGGTCAGAACCTGCGCGGTCGGCCCATGGGCCACCTTTTCACGGGCCAGAAGCAGCGTGTCGGGGAAGTGGTTCCGCACAGCCTCAAGGTCATGCAGAACGGCCAAAACGGTGCGGCCTTCGCCATGCCAGCGCTTGACGACCTGCAGAAGCTCGCCCGCCGTGCGGGTATCCAGCGCGGTGAAGGGTTCGTCCAGCAGGATCAGGTCAGCGTCTTGCAGCAAAAGCCGCGCGAACATCACGCGCTGCATCTGCCCGCCGGACAGGGCCGAAATCGGGCGGCGGTCAAAGCCGGTGAGGCCGACGGCGGCCAGCGCTTCGGCGACCTTTGCCGCTGCCGAGCCGGTGATCCGCCCGAAGGCCCCGGCGCTGTGCCACAGGCCCATGGCGACGAAAGCGCCAACGGACACGGGGAAGCTGCGGTCAACCTCAGACAGTTGGGGCAGATAGGCCAGGCGGCGGGCGGTGCGGTCGATGCGGCCTTCCAACGGCGCAATCTCGCCGATCAGGCCCTTGAGAAGGGTGGATTTGCCCGCGCCATTGGGGCCGACAACGGCGGTCAGGCTGCCAGGGCGCAGGTCAAGGTTCAGGTGATGCACCGCGGGGTGGCGGTCATAACCAAGGGTCAGGTCACGCAGTTTCAATGCCATGGATCAGCCCACCACCAGCCAGAGGCCAAGCCACAGAAGCGACGACAGGCCAAGCGCGATGGCCATGCGGCCTGCCACGCCAGACAAAAGAAGATCACGGTTCATGGGCGGTGTCCTGTGGTGCAATCGCTGCAGCTGCCATGCACCTCGATCGTCTGGCGGGCTTCGGTGAAGCCCTCCGCCTCAAGGCTTCGGTGGAGCGATTCGAAAAGGTTCGGCGCGGTGACGGTGCGGACCGTGCCGCAGTCATCGCAGATCACCACGACGCCCGAGGCATCGGTCTTGACCGCAGCCCAGGCGCGCAGGGTTTCGATCTTGCGGACAAGACCCGCATCCTCCAACCCCTTCAACGCGCGGTAGACGGTGGGCGGGGCGACCGCGCCTGGCCCGTGCTGCATCTGGCTGAGCAGTTGGTAGGCGGACATGGGGCCATCAGCCGCCCGCAAAAGGGCAAGCACTTCGGTCTCATTCCGGGTCAATCCATCGCGCATGGCGGTCCTGCATGTGACGGTAAAGGCCACGGTCTCGACTCAGGGGTGGTGGCTATAAGGCCTACCTAGGTTATAACATAACAGGGCGCAAGGGTGATCGCGGCTTTGGTGCCCCTCAGGCCGAGGCGTCGAGGGCCGTGCGCATCGCGGCGATGGCCTGATCGATCCGGTCAGGGTCCTTGAGCAGGCTACCGCCAAGGAGGTAGACCACGTCCTGCCCATACATTTCTTGCATTTCGGCGGCGCGGGCAACGCTCATCCCGCCGCCGGGGCTGGGGAGCATCGGCTGGCCGGGGCCATGGGGCGTGCGGCAGGCGGTGGCGATTTGCTGACATTCGGCGGCGGTAAAGCCGAAGCGGCCGCCGACGTTGGGGAAGACCGAGATGTCGGACCCGGCAAGGCGTTGCAGGGTGCCGAACATCACGCCGTGGTCGATGCCGGTGTCGGGGGCGAGGACATAGGGGCCGAGGAAGGAAGGGTGGGTCATCACCGGAAGGTTCAGGCTTGGGTCCGCGGCGATGCGCTGGACAAGGCCGAAGCCGAAAAGGCCGGGCATGACAAGGACGCCATCCGCACCTGCGTCTTTCAGAAAGCGCAGGTTGCCTTCGATCTGGTCGGCGGGACCGGAGAGGTTGGCGAAGTAAAGGGTCTTGCGGCCGGTCTCCTCCCTCGCCTGCCGCATGGCGCGGACGACGGCGGTGACGCGGGCGCGGAAGGGGGCGGTGGGTTGGCCGGCAAGGCCGTGGTCTTCCTTGACGATGTCAGCGCCGCCGCGAACGCAACCTGCGGCGAGTTTGGCGAAATCTTCTGGTGGAAGGCCCATCGGTTTCAGGACGGGGGCGATCAGGCCACCGGTTGCGCGACCACACAGCGCACGGATGCCGGGGATGCCAAAGCGGGGGCCGGGGAAGCGGGCGGACATGGTGGCGCCGGGGTCAATGCCGGTGACGCGGATGCCCTGCTGGATGGAGGAGTTGCCGAAGACCACGTTCAGGAATTGCGTCAACTCGTCGCCCGCGCTGTCGGGGGAATAGCTGAGGGTGGCTTGCCATTGACCCTCGGCCAGTTCCGTCACCTCTTCAACCTGGCCAAGGATTTCATCGGCGATGTAGCCGGGCGGGACCACGTCGCGGGGGATTTCCACGGTCTGCTCCAGCGCGATCCCTTCGGCGCGGGCGGTCGCCTCGGCCATAGACGCCGCGCGCAGGCGGTAGGTGACGCGGAAGCGCTGCATCACAGGGCCTCGGCCTTGACCAGCGAATGAACGGCGTCGATCCGCACGCCCTCCAGCGCCGCCTCATCAATGCCGGTGGTCTGGCCCGTCAACCGCTCCACCGCGCGGACGAGGGACAGCGCATCCATCCCGTAGTGGCGCATGAGATAGGGGCGCGAGCCGCCATGGGCGTAGGTATCCTGCAAGCCAAGGCGGATCAGGCGGCGGGGAAGGCCAGCCTCGGCCAGCGCCTCGGCGACCATTGACCCGATGCCCCCGGCGATGAGGTGGTTTTCAAGGGTGATGACACCGTGGCGGACGGAGGAGGCATGGGCTACGATCTGGGCGGCGTCGAAGGGTTTCAGGGTGTTCAGGTGCAGGTGGCGCACGGAGACGCCCGCTCGGGAGAGGGCACCGCGGGCGCGGATCGCCTCCTCCGTCGTGATCCCGGCGGTGACGACCAACACGTCATCACCTTCCGACAGCACCCGCATCTGGCCGATCTTGAGGGGCGTGTCGAAGAGGCGCGGCACGGCACCGCGCAGAATGCGGCAGTAGACGGGGCCATCGACGGTATCGGCCTCGGCCACGATGGATTCAACCTCGGTCGCGTCGCCAGCCTCAAGCACGGTCATGTTGGGGATGGTGCGCATGACCGAGATATCCTCGATCGCCTGATGCGTCATGCCGCCGGGAGTGGTGACGCCGGGGAGGAACCCCATGAGGCGCACGCGGCGGCGGGGGTAGGCGATGCTTGCCATCAGCTGGTCATAGGGGCGGCGGTAGAGGAAGACGCCGAAGGAATGCAGGAAGGGCCGGAACCCGGCAAGGCCAAGGCCCCCGGCGAAGGAGAGCATGTTCTGTTCGGCCATGCCCAGCGACAGGAATTGATCGGGGTGGCGATCCCGAAACCCGTCGATTTCGCAGGATGAGGTAAGGTCGGCGGACAGGCACAGCACTTCTGGGTGCTGGACGGCATAGGCCTCAAACGCGGCGGCGTAGGGGCGGTTGACCATTTCCATCAGTGGGCCTCCAGCTTTACCGGGGCGATGCCCAGTTCGGCGGCGATTTCGACGTTCATGCGGGCGCGTTCCTCATCCGATTTGAAGCGGACGTAGTGGAGCTTTGGAAAGCGGCTCATCAGGCTTTCCATGCCTTGGGTGGGGCGGGAATGGGCCAGCACGATCAGCGGGCGGCCGGGGTGGGGGGTGGCGGCGGCGGCGCGCATCGCGGGCAGGTCATGGGCGTCAACCTCAGCCACCACAGCGCCGAAATCGCGCAGCTTGGTGGCGATGTCGCCCACGGTCATCACATCGTCCATCGCGCCGTCGCATTGCTGGCGGTTGACGTCCATGATGGCCCAAAGGTTGTCGATCCCATGGTGCGCGGCGGCCTGAACGGCCTCCCATGTCTGGCCCTCCTGCACCTCACCATCGGACATGAAAACGCAGACGCGGCCCGTGTGGCCAAGGCGCTTGCGGCCCCAGGCGAGGCCGGCTGCGGTGGAAAAGCCGATGCCAAGGGTGCCGTTGTGCACCTCCATCCCCGGGGAGTGTTCGGCGCCGATCATCTCGACCGAGGTGCCGTCCTTGTTGAACATCTCCAACCCCTCGGGCGCCATGCGGCCAACCTCGATCAGGCAGGCGTAGGCGACGAGGGCATAATGGGCGGGGGCGATGAAAAGCCGGTCATGCACGGCGTCGAAGGGGCCGTTGTAGCCCGCGCCGGTGACATAGTCGGGGTTGTCAGCCGAGGGCACGCCGGAGAAGGGCGGCGGGATCATCGGCATGGTGGAGGGGCCAAGGTTCAGCCCCTCATTGTAAAGGAACGCCAGTTGTTCGGCGGCGGAACAGGCTTGGCTGAGGTAGCCGCCATTGTTGCGGATCGTGTGTTCGAAGACACGGGACCGGATGGCATGCGCGATGGCTTCGGTCGATTTTTCGTTGCGCAAGGGCGGCTCCTGCCTTGGTGGTGCGGTGGGCCGCTGGTGTGCGGCCCACCAAGGGGGTCAGCGTGGCGGCAGCGTCATCCACGGGGCCATTGCCACATCAGCATGGGCGAAGGCGGGCAGTTTCGCGCCCAGTTCTTCCATGTTGGTGATGTTCAGATCATTCAGCATGGCCTGGGTGATCAGCGTCGGCGGGACGATCACCGATGCGCCCGGGTTTTCTCCGGCGAGAAGCAGCGCGAGGGTGCGGACCGACACCTCACCCACGACAGCGGGGTTGGTGGCGGCGGTGGCTTTCCAGGACGAGCCGGCCTCACGCATCAGCGCGATGTCGGCGGTGGAGACGTCGGCCGAGTAGATCGAGACCTGGCCGGACATGCCCGCCTCATCCACGGCGATCTTCACGCCCTTGGCGAATTCATCATAGGGGGCGAACATGACCTGGATGTTGGGGTTGGCCGACAAGACCGACCGCGCCTGGTTGGCGACGGAGTTGGCGATCGGGTTGTCCAGCGTGCCGAACATCGCGACTTCATTGATGCCGGGGTTGGCGGCTTTCACCGTTTCCCAGACGGCGGCGCGGCGGTCGAGGGGCGCGATGCCTGCCACATGCACGAAGCCTGCGACCCATTCCGCGCCGTTGTCGGCAAGGGCCTGGTCAAGTGCCAGTTGCGCCAAGGCGGCGTCGGACTGTTCGACCTGCGGGATGGCCGGGTTTTCGACGTTCACGTCAAAGGCCACGACCTTGATGCCCGCATCCACCGCGCGCTGGGCGGCTTCCTTCATCGATTCGGTCAGGCCGTGCTGGATGATGATCCCGTCCACGCCAAGCGCGATGGCTTGGTCCACCATGTCAGCCTGCAGCGCCGCGTCCTGGCGGCTGTCAAAGACCTGCAGGTTGATGCCAAGGGCGGCGGACTGCTTTTCCACGCCGGAAAGATAGGCCTGGAAGAAGTCGCCGGTGGAAAGATAGCGGACGAGGGCGATGTTCACCTCACCCGGGTTATCGAACGGCGCGGGCGCGGTCTGCGCGAGGCCGAGGGTCGGCATGAAAGCCACGCTGGTCACGAGGGCTGCGAAAGTGCGTCTGGAGATCATTGGTTCCTCCCTTTTCTCCAAGGTCGTCATGGGTCCGTGGGCGCTTCTGCGGGCGCCCTGACGGGGCGTATCAACCGCGCCCCCGGCCAGCACGGCCAGAGAGCGCGAAGGTGAAGACAAGGGCGACGACAAGAACCGCGCCCTTGATGAAATCCTGCGTGTAGTAGGGGGCGTTCAGCATTGTCAGACCCTGCAGCAGGATGCCGACGAAAAGCGCCCCGATGGCGGTGCCAAAGGCGTTGGGCTTGGCTGCACCCAGGACGGCAAAGCCGATCAGAGCGGCGGCCACGGCGTCCAAGAGCAGGTTGTTGCCAGAGGCGACGTCCCCCCGTCCCAGCCGTGCCGAGAGAAGGATCCCCCCGACGGAAGCGAGGACGCCCGAGATCATGTAGGCCAGCACCCGGTAGCCTGCGACGTTGATCCCTGCCAGCCGGGCAGCCTGCGCGTTTGACCCGATGGCATACATCACGCGGCCATGGCGGGTCAGTTCCAGAAACCCCCAGACCAGAACGGCAATCAGGATCAGGAAGACCACGGACAGGGGCACAAGGTCTGGCAGGATGAAATCAATCCGGTGGCGGCCCAGCATCAGGAAGCCTTCGGAAAAGCTGCCTGTGGCGTTGGTCCCATCGCTCAGCACCATTCCGGTGGAGATGGAGTTGCCTTCGGTGGGGATGCGCTGGAGACCGACCAGCAGGAACATCATCCCCAAGGTGGCCAGAAGGTCCGGCACCTTCATCTTGACGATCAAAAGCCCGTTGATCAGCCCCACCACCGCGCCCATTGCAAGGCAGAGAACGACCGCGGCGACTGCACCCATTTCCCAGATCACCATGACATAAGCCGACAGCATCAGCGACGACGTGGCCACCGCGCCGATGGAGAGGTCAAAGCCATCGACCACCAGCGTGGCGGTGACGCCCAGCGCCAGGATGCCGGTGATCGCCACCGATTGCAGGATGAAGACCGCGCTTTGCGGGGACATGAAGGCGGGCTTCAGAACCGAGAACACCAGGATCAGCCCGGCCATCAGAAGCAAGAACCCGTAGCGGATGGCGAATTCGGTCGCAGAGAAGGTCTTCATGCCGGCACGTCCATTCTGTCGTCGAGGGAGCCTGCGACCTGCGCCATCAGGCGGCCAAGGTCGATGGCCTCATTCCGGTGATCGCCGACAAGGGTGTGTTCGCTCATCACCAGGATGCGGTCGGCGACTTCCAGCGCCTCATCAATCTCGGCGCACAGGACGAGGGTGGCGCGGTTGGTGGCACTGTCACGGATGCGGCGGCCGATGTCGCGGCGGGCCTGGATGTCGACGCCCTGAAAGGGCTCATCGAGGATCAGCAGGCGGCTCGCCTCAGCCATCCAGCGGCCGACGACGACCTTTTGCTGGTTGCCGCCGGACAGCGTCAGGATGCCATCGCGCGGGCCTTGGCAGACGACGCCCATCTCCTGAATGCTGCGGGTGGCGGCGGCGCGCTCCGTCGCGCGGCGGATCAAGCCGAGGGGGCCGGAGTGGTTGCGCGTGAAGGGCAGGCTGAGGTTGGACTGAATGTCGAAAGCCGGGATCACGGCGTTGATCAGGCGGTCTTTCGCGGCAAGGAACACTCCGGCGGCAACCGCCTGCGCGGGGTTGGCGGGGCGGTAGGGGGTGCCTTTCAGGGTCAGACTTCCCGCGACCGGGGTTTCCAGCCCGAAGAGGACCGACGCGAGGGCGGATTTGCCGGAGCCGACAAGACCGGTGATCGCCACCACCTCATTCGCGCGAAGGGCAAGGTCGAAGGGCCGCGCCTCGGGTTTCAGCTGCAGGCCGGTGGCTTGCAGCATGACCGGGCCGGGGGACGGGATGGTGATGTCCACCTCGGTAATCTCATGCCCCAGCATGGCACGGACGGCGCCGGAGTAGTCCAGCGGGGCGCTGTCGAAGATTCCCGACACCTGACCGTCGCGCATGGAGATGATCCGGTCGGCCAGACGGCGAATGTCGGACATGCGGTGCGAGATATAGAGGATCGCTACCCCGTCTGCACGTAGCCGGTCAATCAGCGTGAACAGGCGCTGCGCCTCGGCCATCGACAGGGACGAGGTGGGTTCATCCAGGATCAGCAAGCGCGGCTTGTGGGCCATGGCGCGGGCGATGGCGACAAGCTGGCGGTCGGCCAGCGGCAGACCGGCGACGGGGCGGGTAACGTCGACCTCCAGCCCCACGGCGGCGGCGATGCGGCGGGCGTCTTCCCGCATGCGGCGGGCGTTCAGGAACAGGCTGCCACCCTCGGCCAGCGAATCGAGCAGTAGGTTCGAGGCCACATCAAGCCCCGGCACCACGCCATCATTTATGTTCTGATGGACCGTCACCACCCCCGACCGCAGCGCCTGCGCCGGGCCTTCGGGGGCGAAGGGCTTGTCGTCCAAGAGCACCTGCCCGGCATCGGCGCGGTGGACGCCGCAGAGGACCTTGACCAGCGTGGATTTGCCCGCGCCATTGGCACCCATCAGCACGGTCACTTGCCCGGCTGGCAGGTCCAGATCAACGCCGCGCAAGACGGCATTGCGGCCAAAAGCCTTCGTCAACCCACGGATGGTGATGGCCTGGCGTGTCATTGATCCTCGCTCCCAAGGCCATACGCTACCCCCCGATCATCATTTGTCAATATAATTTGACATATGCCGGTTTTTTGGAAATCCTTTCCCCAAGAGACGGATCAGGGAGGATCAAATGACCGCGCAAGGCTATGTCGCGCTGTCACCGGCAACGCTGCCGGACCGGCTGGGGGGGCTTGCGGTCCTGCGGGACCGGGTGGGCCCTGCCGACAGTTGGCAGGTGCGTGAGGTGGGGGATGGCAACCTGAACCTGGTGTTCATCGTCACCGGTTCGGCCGGGTCAGCGGTGGTGAAGCAGGCGCTGCCTTATGTGCGGCTGGTCGGCGAAAGCTGGCCCCTGCCGCTAAGCCGGTCGTTTTTTGAATACAACGCCCTGATCCGGCAAGAGGCGCGCGATCCGGGGTCGGTGCCATCGGTCTGGCACTTCGATGAAGTGCAGGCGATTGTGGTGATGGAGTATCTGACGCCCCACGTCATCCTGCGCCACGCGCTGGTTGAGGGGCGGCGGGTTGACGGGCTTGCGAAACGGCTGGGCCAGTTCTGCGCGCGGACGCTGTTCCGGGGGTCGGACCTTTCCATGACAGCGGCGGCGCGGAAGGCCGACCTCGCGCTCTTCGCGGGCAACGTGGCGCTGTGCGACATCACGGAGAACCTGGTGTTCTCCGACCCCTATTTCGACGCGCCGATGAACCGGCATACTCCGGGCCTTGAGGGCATGGTCGCGCGGTTGCGGGCAGACCTGTCGCTGAAGGTCGCGGCGCAGCATCTGAAGATGGCTTTCACCAGTCGGGCCGAGACGATGCTGCATGGCGACCTGCACACCGGGTCGATCATGGTGACGGAGAGCGAGGCCAAGGTCATCGACCCCGAGTTTGCCACCTACGGCCCCATCGGTTTTGACGTCGGAATGCTGATCGCCAACTTCCTGATGGCGCATCTGTCACAGCCGGGTCATGAGGCCTCGCCTGGTGACCGGGCCGCCCAGCAGGACTGGCTTTTGTCAGTGGTCGACGGAATCTGGGAGACATTTGCCGCCGAGTTCGCCCAGCTTTGGCGGACGGAGCGGCGGGGGATCCTGTATCAGGCGAGCCTTTATGAGGATCAGGGGCATGCGCTGGCGTCCGAACAGGCGCTGTCGGATGTGATCGGGCGGATATGGGTCGATGCGGTCGGGTTCTGCGGGGTTGAGATGCACCGCCGCATCCTTGGGCTGGCGCATAACGCCGACTTTGAGAAGATCGCGGATGAGGGTCGGCGCGCGGCCTGTGAAGCGCGGGCGCTGGCGATGGGGCGGCAGTTGATGGTTGGCGCAGCCTCGATGCCGGGGATCACGGCGCTGACGGCGATGGCGCGGCGGATGAACACGGAGGATCACCTGTGAAGATCGACGGAACCCCCTTCCGCACCATCTGGCAGGATGGCGACGGCGTGGTGCAAGTGATCGACCAGCGCTGGCTGCCGCATGACTTTCGCGTCGTCCCCCTGCGGACCCGTGCCGAATTTGCCACCGCGATCCGTGACATGTGGGTGCGCGGCGCGCCCCTGATTGGCGCCACGGCGGCCTGGGGGGTGGCGGTGCAGATGGCGAAGGACCCCTCCGACGCGTCACTGGCCGAGACGTGGGAGGTCTTGCACGACACCCGCCCCACCGCGATCAACCTGCGCTGGGCTTTGGATGAGATGCGGCGGGTGCTGGCCCCCCTGCCCCCGGCCTTGCGGGCCGAGGCGGCGGCGAAGCGCGCGGCGGAGATCTGTGATGAGGATGTGGAGATCAACCGCCAGATCGGCCTGCACGGGCTGGAGATCATCAAGGCAATTGCGGCGCGGAAATCGGGGCCGGTCAACATTCTGACCCATTGCAACGCGGGCTGGCTTGCGACCGTGGACTGGGGCACCGCGACCAGCCCGATCTACCACGCCGATGCCGCGGGCATCCCGGTGCATGTCTTTGTCGATGAAACCCGCCCCCGCAACCAGGGCGCACAATTGACCGCGTGGGAGCTGAACAGCCACGGCATCCCCCACGACCTGATCGTCGACAACGCCGGCGGCCACCTGATGCAGCATGGCGAGGTGGACATGGTCATCGTCGGCACCGACCGGACGACTGCTCGGGGGGATGTGTGCAACAAGATCGGCACCTACCTCAAGGCGCTGGCCGCACGCGCGAATGGGGTGCCGTTCTATGTGGCGCTGCCCTCGCCCACAATCGACTGGCGCGTGCATGACGGGGTGCGCGAAATCCCGATTGAGGAGCGGAATGGGGCGGAGGTCACGCTGGTGCAGGGGCGCACGAAGGATGGGCGGATCGAAAGCGTCCAGATTTCCCCCGACGGCACCACTGCGCGGAACCCGGCGTTTGACGTGACGCCTGCGGAACTGGTGACGGGGCTCTTGACCGAACGGGGGCTTTGCCCGGCGACCGAAGCCGGGATGGCGGCGATGTTTCCGGACCTGAAGGCCGCTGTGGGGGGATGACGCCCTCAGGTGGCCAAAAGCGCCTTGGCCACCGTGCTGCCTGTGACCAGATGGGTGACATAACCGCCCCGGATTGCGGCGCGGGTGGCTTCGACCTTGTCGAGGCCGGGGGTGACCAGAACCCCCATCTCCAGCCCCACAAGGCGGGGAAGCGGGATGCCGATCATCCGCTCTTCCATCGGGCCGGGAAGCTGCTGGCCGTCCTTGTCGACGAAACGCCCGCAGATGACGCCAACGGCCCCCTGGGCGACGTTCCAGTCCAGATCCTCGCGCGTGGCAAGGCCGCTGAGGACGATGTGGCTGTCTGCCGTGGCCGTGCCGACGGAGAAGAGGAGCTTGTTGACCGTCTCCAGCTGGTCCAGCTGGGTGCGCAGGATGGGTTCCTCACGCAGTTCCGCCGCAAGGGCCGCGCGGCTAAGGATCGCCGGGGCGTGCAGGTTCAGACACCGCGCGCCAAGGCGTTGGGCAAGGCGGGTCGAGCACGCCTCGGCCGTAAAGCCGTAAGGCGTGGCCATGGAGCCGACGAGTTGCAGCACGGTCAGATCGTCCACGGGTCGTGCTTCGACGATTTCGGCCAGTTCATAGACGGTGCGGCCCCAGGCCACGCCAAGCCGATCCCCGGGGGCGATCAGGTCCAACAGCCAATTCGCCGCCCCGCGCACGATGCGCTGGAAGGCCTCTTCATTCGTCGTCCCCTCATCGGGGATCACATAAGCGCCGCGCAGGCCGAAACGGTCGGAAAGCTCCAACGCCAGGCGATGGGTGGTGAAGGCGGGGGCGGCAAGGGTGATGCGGATCAGCCCCTTCTCCCGCGCCTCTTGCAGGTAGTTGACGACCGTGGCGCGGGAAATGCCCAGCGCCTCGGCGATGTCCTGCTGGTTGCGGCCATCCTGATAGTACATCCAGGCCACCTGAATGACCGCATTCTCACCGCTTACCTGCGCCAGATTGCGCCGCCGCGTCATTCCGTTCATGCCGGACCCCAGTTAGAGAACTGCGCTTGACCTTTGACAAAGCTAATTGACAAAAGTAAAAAAGCCAAGCGCAGCGCGTGTCATGAGCAGACATAGCAGGAGACCCCGATGCCCGCCAATCTTTGGACAGACACTGAAGCCAAGGCGATGCAGGACGCGGCAGGCGCTGACCCCCTCGCGCGGGAACTGGCGCTACGGGTGCTGACGTCCCGGCTGATCGGGCGCGATCCGGATCTGGTGATGCATGGCGGGGGCAACACCTCGCTGAAATCGACGTCGGTGGATATCTTTGGCGATGCGGTGGATGTGCTGCACATCAAGGGCTCGGGCTGGGACCTTGAGGTGATTGAGGCGAAGGGCTTGCCCGCCGTGCGGATGGAACCGCTGATGCGGCTGCGGGGGCTGGCCGCCCTGAGCGATGAGGCGATGGTGGCGGTGCAGCGGTTGAACCTGCTGGACCCTTCAGCCCCGAATCCGTCGGTTGAGACGCTGCTGCACGCCTGGATTCCGCACAAGTATGTGGACCACACCCATGCGACGGCCTTTCTGGTGCTGGCGAACCTGCCCGAGGTGGCGGCGGCCACGCGGGAATTGTTCGGTGACCGGCTGACGCTGGTGCCCTATGTGATGCCCGGCTTTGCCCTGGCCAAGGCTGCGGCAGAGGCGTTTGAGAGGAACCCGGAGGCTGAGGGGCTGCTTCTGGTCAACCACGGCCACTTCGCCTGGGGGCCGGACGCGAAGGCGAGTTACGACCGGATCGTGGAGCATACGAACCTGGTGGAGGCGTGGCTGGCCGACCGCCGTCCTGCGCCTTTGGTGCCAGCGGCGGCTTTGCCTGCTGACCGCGTGGCCCCGGTGCTGGCGGCGTTGCGGGGGGCACTGGCTCTGGCCTTGCCGGAGAGTGCGGCCCTGCCGGTGCTTGATCTGCGGGCGGATGAAGGTGCGCGGGCCTTCAGCGCGCGTGCTGATCTTGAGGCGCTGGCGCTGCGCGGGGTGGCGACGCCCGATCATGTGATCCGCACGAAGGCGGAACCTTTGGTGCTTCGCCAGGATGCGCAGACGGCCGAGGGCATGCGCGCGGCGGTGCAGGATTTCGCCGCACGCTACCGCGCCTATTTCGACGCTCACGCCCCGAAGGCTGCGGAAAAGAAGACGATGCTTGCCCCGATGCCCGGTCTTGTCTGGTTGGAAGGCGCGGGGATCGTGGGGGTGGGTGCCACCGCCGTTGCCGCCCGGATCGCTGCCGACATCGGCCTGCAATCCGCCCGTGTGCGGGCCGATGGGGAGGCTGCGGGGGGCTTCTACCCCATCGGGCAAAGCGACCTGTTCGACATGGAATACTGGTCGCTGGAGCAGGCCAAGCTGGGCAGCGGCAAGGCCCCGCCCTTGCAGGGGCGAGTGGTCTTGGTGACGGGCGGGGCGGGGGCGATTGGCATGGCCTCGGCCAAAGCCTTCGCAGCGCAGGGGGCGACGGTGTTCCTCGTGGACCGTCCGGGTGAGGCGTTGGAGAAGGCCACCGCGTCCTTGGGCCGCGACCATGGCGGTTTCGGCTGTGACATCACCGCGCAGGGGGCGGCAGCGGCGGCAGTCGCGGCCTGTGTGGCGCGGTTCGGGGGGGTGGATATCCTTTTGTCCAATGCTGGCGCTGCGGTCACGGGCGACATTGCCACGCTGGACGACAAGACCCTGCGCGACAGCTTTGAGCTGAATTTCTTCGCCCATCTGGCGTTTTCCCAAGCCGCCATCGCGGTCTTCAGGGCGCAAGCGGCGGGGCGCGGGGTCAGGGGGGCGGAGCCGGGGCAGATCCTCTTCAACGTCTCAAAACAGGCGGTGAACCCGGGGAAGGGCTTTGCAGCCTACGGTCTGCCCAAGGCCACGACCTTCTTCCTGCTCCGCCAGTTGGCGCTGGAACTGGGGTCTGAAGGCATCCGCGTCAACGGCATCAACGCGGATCGCATCCGGTCGGGCCTGCTGTCCGCCGACATGATCGCCGCCCGGTCCAGCGCCCGGGGGGTGGATGAGGCGACCTATATGGCCGGGAACCTGTTGCGCGCCGAAGTTGAGGCGCGGCATGTGGCCGAGGCGTTCGTGATGCTGGCGCGGGCAGAGCGGACCACGGGCCATGTGATGACGGTGGACGGCGGGAACATCGAGGCGGCCCTGCGCTGAAGGCGCGCGCCTTGCAAAGCGCCCCGGTTTCGGCGCTTCATGCGCAGGTTAGCGGGGGGACAGCATGACGAAACTGCGCACGATCTGGAACGCGGGCCAGCCCAGCCTGAACGCCTGGTGCTCTATCGGCAATGCCTTCGTGGCCGAGATCATGGCGGCGCAGGGCTTCGACTCCGTCACCGTCGACATGCAGCACGGGGCGCTGGACTACAGTGACCTTCTGCCAATGCTGCAGGCGATGCGCGCCAGTGGGGCAACGCTTTTGGCCCGCGTGCCGTGGCTGGACCCCGCACATGTTATGAAGGCGCTGGACGCGGGCGCGGACGGGATCATCTGCCCGATGATCAACACGGGCGATGAGGCCGCCGCGCTGGTCAGCTACATGCGCTATCCTCCGCTTGGGACCCGCAGCTTTGGCCCGACCCGCGCCGCCTTTGCCCATGGCGCAGGCTATGCCGAGACGGCGAACGCGCGGCTGCTGGCCTTTGCGATGGTTGAGACGGCAGAGGGCTATGCCAACCTTGACGCCATCGCCGCCACGCCGGGGCTGGATGGCATCTATGTCGGGCCGACGGACCTGACCCTGTCGCTCAGCAAAGGGCAGCTTGCACCAAAGCTGGATCGGGAGGAGCCAGAGATCGTCAGCGCCCTGCAACGGATTGCCGCTGTCTGTCAGGCGCGCGGAATCATCGCGGCGCTGCATTGCGGGACGGCGGACTATGCCACCCGCGCGCTAGGCTGGGGCTACCGGATGGTCACCGTGGGCGGGGACACGCGGTTTCTCTCGGCGGGGGCTGCGGCAGCGGTGGCCGACTTCCGCAATCAGACCGGACAAAGCGGCAAAGGCGCCCCGGGCGGCTACTGACCCCGCTGCCAGGCCGGATTGCGGAAGGTGCCGTGCAAGGCTTCAGGCACGCCGTCCGGTTGGAACTTCAAGGTCGACGGGAAGGGTCCGGTCGGGAACATGTGGTGATTGTATCTTCCATAGCGTTCCAAGGCCCAGAAGAGCATCAGCACCAAAGCATCGCGCCGTTCGACGGTCCAGACAGCGCCAGGCTCGCCCCAAGCGGGCGCAGCGGAGAAGCAATCAAAAACCTCACCGAAGTCGACCAGCATCCGACCTGACAGGTCGACCTCGACGTCATGGGGTATGTCGTCATTCAGGGTCAGGCCAAGGTGATCACGAACGCGCGTCCGGATCAGCGGATGGCCGTCCCGGACCACGACTTCGATACGCCATGTTTCCGGGGGTGGGGGCGTCAGGTAGAATTCCCGGTTCATGCCGCGATCGTTCCAGTCGCTTTGATAGGGGGTCAGGCGCAGACCGGTCGGGCGGTGCAGAGTTGTGCCGAAAGCCAGCAGGTGTTGCTCGTCGACCGGGGCCTTGGACCCGGGCGCCAGAGGGATCTGGTCCAGCTCAGCGATCTCGACCCCGCCCCAGCGCACCATCAGCCGATCTGGCCCCGGACCCCTCCCGTCTGGCCCCGGTCCAGAAGCAGGTGGTCAAGGATCACACAGGCCATCATCGCCTCACCCACGGGAACGGCGCGAATACCGACGCAAGGGTCGTGGCGGCCCTTGGTGATCAGGTCGGTTTCATCGCCGCCCATGGTGATGGTACGGCGCGGGGTCAGGATGCTGGAGGTCGGCTTGACCGCAAAGCGGCAGACCACCGGCTGACCGGTGGAAATGCCGCCAAGGATGCCGCCCGCGTGGTTCGACAGATACTCTGGCCCGTTTGGCCCCATCCGGATTTCGTCGGCGTTTTCCACGCCGGTCAGCGCGGCTGAGGCCATGCCTTCGCCGATCTCAACCCCCTTGACCGCGTTGATCGACATCATCGCGGCAGCAAGGTCACTATCCAGCTTGCCGTAGATCGGCGCGCCAAGGCCGGGGGGAACGCCATCCGCCACCACCTCGATCACCGCGCCAACAGAGTTGTGCGACAACCGCAGGTCATCCAGATAGGCCGCCCACTCGACGGCGGCCTGAGCGTCGGGCACCCAGAACGGGTTCTGGTCGATCTGGGCCGCATCAAAACGGCTGCGGTCGATGCCCATCACGCCCATCTGCACCATGTAGCCGGTGATGGTCAGCCCCGGCACCAAGGCCTTCAGCGCCGCCCGCGCCACACCGCCCGCGGCCACGCGACTTGCCGTCTCCCGCGCCGAAGACCGCCCGCCGCCACGCGGATCGCGGATGCCATACTTCTGGTGATAAGAAATGTCGGCATGGCCGGGGCGAAAGCTTTGCGCGATGTCGCCGTAATCCTTGGACCGCTGGTCGGTGTTTTCGATCATCAGCTGGATCGGGGTGCCGGTCGTCCGCCCTTCGTAGACGCCCGAGAGGATGCGCACCTCATCCGGCTCTTTTCGCTGGGTGGTGTATTTGTTTTGGCCGGGCTTGCGCCGGTTCAGCCAGGGTTGAATGTCGGCCTCCGTCAGCGCCACGCCGGGCGGGCAGCCGTCGACCGTGCAGCCGATGGCAGGCCCGTGGCTTTCGCCCCAGGTGGTGACGCGGAAGAGGTGTCCGAATGTGTTCAGGCTCATGGCAGTCTCCGGCTTCGGATCGGGCATACAGGTGGCGCGGCCCTGCCGACAAGTCCCGCCTGCGGGAAAACGGGCCGATAGGTCAGGAAGATATCACGCCCGAATGAGAAACTGTGCGGCAAGGGGGTTGAAGCCGAGGCGGAAAAACCCACCTGACTGCCGCGGGCCGGGCCCCTCTGACACTTCCCTTCGTTCGGGAGCGTGATGTCGGACCGCATCGGGAAACGCGCCCGATGTCATGCCCGGCGACCTTGCTGCCTTTCCGGCTGACCCCTCGGCGCACCTTATTGAGGGATGTTGAGGATGGATTTCCTCCTGATGCTGTTCTTGGGCACGCCAGTCTGGATGTGGCTGCTTTTCATTGTCGTGGTCATCACGCTTTTGGTCTTTGACCTTGGCGTCCTGCACAAGGACGACCACGAAATCGGCGTGGCCGAAAGCCTAAAGCTGTCCGCCATGTACATCGCCCTTGGCGTCGCCTTCGCAGGCTTTGTCTGGTGGTCGTTCAACTACCAGCTTGCCGGCGCGGCCCCCGATATTGCCGCCACCCTGATCCCGGGTGATGAGGCGGCCAAGCTATACCTCACGGCTTTCGTGGTGGAAAAAACGCTGGCAATGGACAACGTCTTTGTCATCGCGATGATCTTCACCTACTTCGCGATCCCGCGCATGTACCAACACCGGGTGCTGTTCTGGGGTATTCTGGGCGTGATCGTCCTGCGCGCGATCATGATCGGCCTGGGTGCCACGCTGGTGACGCAGTATTCCTGGGTCCTTTACATCTTCGCGGTCTTCCTGATCCTGACCGGCTTCAAGATGATGTTCATGGGCGACAAGCCGATGGACATCAGCCAGAACCCCGTGCTGACCTTCATGAAGCGCCGGATGAACGTGACCGAGGACATCCATGGCAACAACTTCTTCGTCAAGAAGCCCGACCCGAAGACCGGCAAGCTGGTGAACTTTGCCACGCCCCTTTTCCTGGCGCTGGTGATGGTCGAGATTGTCGACGTGATCTTCGCGGTAGATTCGGTGCCCGCGGTGTTCGCCATCACCTCGGACCCGTTCATCGTCTACACCTCGAACATCTTCGCGATCCTTGGCCTGCGGGCGCTGTACTTCGCGCTGGCGGCGATCATCCACCGCTTCCATTATCTGAAATATGCGCTGGCGGTCCTGCTGGTCTTCATCGGCTCGAAGATTTTCATCGCTGACCTTCTGGGGATGGAGAAGTTCCCCGCCAACATCTCGCTTGGGGTGACCTTCGCGATCCTTGGCGCGGGCGTTGCCTTCTCGCTGTGGAAGACCCGCGGCGGCGTCGAGGCTGGAAAGGTCTGATGCCGAAATGACCGAGGCCTGGCGGGTCCGATAAGGCTCGCCGGGCTTGGCCGGGGTTGACTATTCGCAGTTTCTGTCTCAGGTGCAGCATTGCGGGCCGGGCCCCTCTGACGATGTGTCCTTTCAGGAATATCGTGATGTCGGACCGCATTTGAAATCGCGCCTGTGTCCTGCCCGGCAATCAAAGTGCCAGCAGAACTGACCCAAGAGCGCTTGAGCAACGAGGGTGACGGCGGATGGAATTCCTGTTTGTTGATTTTCTAGGCAAGCCGCTTTGGCTTTGGCTTTTGTTCCTGACCATCGTCGTCACCTTGATGATCTTTGACCTTGGCGTGCTGAACAAGGACGACCACGAGCTTGGCGTCGCCGAAAGCCTGAAACTGTCGGCATTCTACATCATGATCTCGATCGCTTACGGCGGGTACATCTGGTGGGCCTGGTCAAACGGGACACTGGTCACCACCGATGGCACCAACCCGGTCGCGTCGTACTTTCAGGGCTACCTGATCGAAAAGGTGCTCTCGATTGACAACGTCTTTGTCATCTCGCTGATCTTCACCTTCTTCGCCATCCCGCGCAAATACCAGTACCGCGCCCTGGTCTGGGGGATCATCGGCGTCATCGTTCTGCGCGGCATCATGATCGCCGTCGGCGCCGAATTGATCGAGAATTATTCGTGGATGACGCTGGTCTTCGCCGCGTTCCTGATCTTTACCGGCCTTCGGATGCTGGTGGCGACCGAAACTGAAACGGACGTCTCGAAAAACCCGATGATCGGGATGGTGTCCAAGGTCATGAACGTCACGAAAGAGCTGCACGGACAGAAGTTCTTTGTGCGTCAGGCGCATCCGACCTCGGGCAAGATGGTGCTCTTCGCCACGCCGCTGTTCGTGTCGCTGATCGTGATCAACTTTGCCGACATCATCTTTGCGGTCGATTCCGTGCCGGCAATCTTTCTGATCACCACCGACACCTTCATCGTATACACCGCGAACATCATGGCGATCCTCGGCCTGCGCGCGCTTTACTTTGCGCTCGCAGCCCTCGTGCACCGCTTCCACTACCTGCACTACGCGCTGGCGATCGTGCTCGTGTTCATCGGCTTCAAGGGCTTTTACAGCTACTTCCTTGGCAAGTTCGACCCCTACCTGTCGCTTGCCATCACCATCGGGATCATCGCGTCGGGCATCTTCTACTCGCTGTGGAAGACCCGTGGCGAAGCGCTGACCGACGAGGAAACCAAGACCGTCGAGTAACTTCGGCAAACCTAGCAATCCGGCAAGCGCCGGGCGGGGTTTTCCCGCCCGGCGTTTTGATTTTCGGGGGGTTGTGCGGTCACCCCCCCTTGCACCTGCCCTTCAAATCCCTATCCTTTGCCGCACCTCGGGGTGCCTGGCGACAGGCTGAGATGCGAAAGCGAACCCGTCGAACCTGAACCGGATCATACCGGCGGAGGGAAGGTGCATGGGTTTCTCCATCCCCGACCATTCCGTCGCATCATGGAGAGACATATGAAGACCACACTCCTTGCTGCGGGCCTTGTCATCATCGCTGTTCCAGCGATGGCGGAAGCGCCTGTCCTGACTGTGCTGACCTATGACAGCTTCACCTCGGAATGGGGCCCCGGCCCCGCCATTGAGAAAGCCTTTGAGGCGACCTGCGCCTGCGATCTGCAATTCGTCCCGGCGGGCGATGGCGCGGCACTGCTTGCGCGCATCCAGCTGGAAGGGGCCGCGTCCGATGCGGATGTCGTCCTTGGCCTTGATACCAGCCTGACGGCGGCGGCGGGGGCCACGGGCCTTTTCGCCCCGCATGGGGTGACGGCCACCACCACCCTGCCGGTGCCCTTCGAAGACCCGCTGTTCCTGCCCTTCGACTGGGGCTGGTTCGCCTTTGTTTATGACAAGACCAAGCTGGCTGAGGCGCCCAAATCCTTTGACGCCCTTGCCGCATCGGATCTGAAGATCGTCATTCAGGACCCCCGCTCCTCTACCCCCGGTCTTGGGCTGCTGATGTGGGTGAAGGCCGCGCATGGCGACCGTGCCGGGGAAATCTGGGCGGCGCTGGCTGACAACATCGTCACCGTCACCCCCGGCTGGTCCGAGGCTTATGGCCTGTTTCTGGAGGGTGAGGCGGATATGGTGCTGTCTTACACCACCTCTCCCGCCTATCACCTGATCGCGGAAAGCGATGACACCAAGGCAGCGGCGTTGTTTGACGAAGGCCATTACCTGCAGGTCGAAGTCGCAGGGAAGTTGGCAGCGACCGATCAGCCCGCGCTGGCCGACCAGTTCCTCGCCTTCATGTTGACCGATGGGTTCCAGTCGGTGATTCCTGAGACCAACTGGATGTATCCGGCAGCCATGCCTGCGGCTGGCCTGCCCGAAGGCTTCGATGCCTTCCGCCCAGCCAAGTCGCTGCTTCTGTCCCCGGCTGAGGCGCAAGCCACCCGCGACGCCGCGCTTGCCGAATGGCAAGCGGCCTTGGCGCGCTGACTTTGGCAACCCCCACTCCCTTTGGCGCCCGGCGCCTCCCCTCCCCCTTGTGGGGAGGGGAGGGGGGTGGGGGGTCCGTTTCAGGTGGGGCATCGGGTTGACCCGGCCCCTCGCCATATTGCTTGCACTCCTGCTGGTGGCGCTGGTCACGGCACCCTTGGTTGCCGTTGCGCTGCGCGGCGCCGGTGTTTCGCTTGGCCCGGCCGATTGGGCGGCGGTCCAGTTCACGGTGACGCAGGCAGCGCTGTCATCGCTGATTGCTACAGTACTGGCGGTTCCCGTTGCCCGCGCGCTGGCGCGGCGGCGGTTCTTCGGGCGGGGGCTCCTGGTCACCCTGATGGGCGCGCCCTTTCTGCTTCCCGCCGTGGTGGCGGTTCTGGGGTTGCTTGCCGTCTTTGGCCGGTCGGGCCTTCTCAACCGCGCGCTCGAAGCACTTGGCCTTCCCCCCGTCTCAATCTTCGGGCTACAGGGCGTCCTTCTGGCGCATGTTTTCCTGAACCTGCCACTGGCCGTGCGGATGATCCTGCAAGGCTGGCTGGCGATCCCGGCAGAGCGCGTGCGGCTTGCGCAATCGCTGGGCTTTGGCCCGGCCGAGACCTTGCGCCATCTGGAATGGCCGATGCTGCGCGAGGTTCTGCCGGGTGTGGCCCTCGTGATTCTGGTGATCTGCCTGACCAGCTTTGCCGTCGTCCTGACCCTTGGCGGCGGGCCTGCTGCCACGACGATCGAACTCGCGATCTATCAGGCGGTGCGCTTCGACTTTGATCTTGCCCGCGCGGCGGGGCTGGCCGGGGTGCAGGTGGTGATCTGCGCAGCGGCCGCGCTGGTCGCTTGGCAGTTGGTGCGCCCGGCAGGGTTTGGCGCGGGGCTGGACCGGCAGGTGCCGCTGCCCGCCCCCGGCGGCTGGCGGCGCGTCGCCGATGTTTTGATGCTGGTCACCGCCGCGCTGTTCCTGATCCTGCCGCTTCTGGCCATGGCCCTGCGCGGGCTGCCAGGGTTGGCGGACCTGCCGCCGTCGGTTTTGCCAGCGGCGCTGCGGTCAGTGGGCGTGGCGCTGACCTCAGCCGTTCTGACCACCGGGGCGGCGCTGGTGCTGGCGCTGGCGGTGTCCCGCAAGCCTTCGGCACTGATCGAGGGGGCGGCGACCTTGCCGCTGGCAACCTCAGGCCTCGTGCTGGGGACGGGGCTCTTCCTGATCGTGCAGCCCTTCAAGCCGCCGATGACCGTCGCACTACCGGTCACCATTCTGGTCAACACCGCGCTGACTTTGCCGTTCCTCTATCGCATCCTTCTGCCGCAAGCCCGGGCCTTGCAGGCCGACTATGGCCGCCTGGCCGACAGTCTGGGCCTGCAGGGCTGGGCGCGGCTGCGGTGGCTGGTTTTGCCACGCCTTGCCCGTCCCCTCGGGTTTGGCGCAGGGATTGCAACGGCCTTGTCGATGGGCGACCTTGGCGCTATCGCCCTCTTCGCCGGGGAACGTCAGGCCACCTTGCCCCTCGTTATCCAGCAACTGACCGGCGCTTACCGGCTGGAGGCCGCTGCTTCCGCCTCGCTTATCCTTGTCACCCTGTCCTTCGCCCTCTTCTGGGCCTGCGATGCCGGAGGCCGCCGTGCTGCAGCTTGACCACCTTGCCTTGCGCCAGGACGACTTCGCCCTGTCCGCCGACTGGAGCGCTGCCGCCGGGCAGCGGGTGGCGGTCATCGGGCCATCGGGGGCGGGGAAGTCCACGCTGCTGGCGGCCATCGCGGGGTTTCTGGCTCCCGCCACCGGAAAGATTCTGTGGCTAGGGCAGGATCTGGCTGGGGTTCCGCCGGGCGACCGGCCCGTAACGATTCTCTTTCAGGACCAGAACCTGTTTCCACACCTGACCGTGGCGCAAAACCTTGGCCTTGGGCTGCGGCCCGACCTGCGACTGTCCCCCGCCGACCAAGCCCGCATCGCGGCGGCACTGGAGCGGACCGGGCTGGCAGGCCTTGGCCCCCGCCGCCCCGCCCAATTGTCAGGCGGGCAGGCCAGTCGCGCGGCGCTGGCCCGTGCCCTTCTTCGCGCGCGGCCGATCCTGCTCTTGGACGAACCCTTTGCCGCCCTTGGCCCCGCGCTTCGGGCCGAGATGCTGGCCCTCGTCCGTGAGGTTGCCGATGAGACCGGTGCCCAGGTCCTGATGGTGACCCATGACCCCGCCGATGCGCTGGCGCTTGGCGGTCAGACTGTCTTTGTCGCCGATGCGGTGGCCCATCCGCCGGTGGAAACGCAGGCGCTCTTCGACGCCCCGCCCCCCGCCTTGCGCGCCTATCTTGGCCCCAAATGAAAAACCCCGCCGGTTGGGCGGGGTTTTCCGGGTCGTTGCATCAAGGCAGGATCAAGCGGTCTTGCGACCCTTGACGCCAGCCCAAAGCCGCTTGTTCGTCAGATAGAGCAGCGTCGACAGCAGGATCAGGAAGATTACGCTGACAAACCCGGCTTCCTTCCGCGCCATCATCTTTGGCTCGGCGGCCCACATCAGGAAGGCCGACACGTCCATCGACATCTGGTCCATGGTGGCAGCCGTGCCGTCGGCATAGGTCACCTGATCGTCGGACATCGGCTGCGGCATCGCGATCCAGCTGCCCTCGATGGTCGAATGGCCAGCTTCATCCTTGCAGCTGTCGGGGATGGCACCCTTGGCGAAGTACTTGTTGTAATAGCCATCCGACTCGAAGTCCGCAGCGCAGGCCGGGGGTTCTTCATAGCCCATCAGGATGGCGTGGATGTATTCCGCGCCGCCCATGCCCTTGAAAAGCTGGTTCATCCCCGAGCCATAGGGGCCCGAGAACCCGGCCCGCGCCTTGGCCATCAGGCTGAGGTCCGGAGCGTTTTCCATGGCCGACATCGGGAAGTGGTCGGTCTCAAGGCCAGCCCGGTCTTCGCCGGTTTCGGCGTCGGTCACGGTGAACTGGGCCGCATAGGCCCGCACCTGGTCTTCCGGCAGCATCGGCCCGCCCTCGTCCGCAAGGGTGCGGATCGGGACGAACTTCATGCCGTGGCAGGCGGAACAGACCTCGGTGTAGACCTGAAGCCCGCGCTGCAGCTGGAACTGGTCGAACTTGCCGAACGGTCCTTCATGCGCAAAGTCCACGTCCGGGATCTTCGGGCTTTCACCGGCGGCGAATGCGGTCCCGACCGTCATCGCCAGGGCAGACACGGCAGTGAGGGTGATCTTTCTGAACATTTTCAGTTTCCTTCTCACTCAGCCGGCTGGGCTGCATAGCCCTGCGATGGCTTGGAGCCGTAGTGGGCGTTGAAGTCTTCCTCGATGGTCGCGGGCTGGGCCAGCGGCTTCTCGATCACGCCAAGCAGCGGCAGGATGATCAGGAAGTAGGCGAACCAGTAGGCCGAGGCGATCAGGCTGATCGTGGCATAGGGCTCTTCCGCAGGCATCGCGCCGACCCAGGCAAGGACGACAAAGTCAACGCACAGAAGGGCGAACCACCACTTGAACATCGGACGATAGCGGCCGGACCGGACAGAGGAGGTATCCAGCCAAGGCGCCAACGCCATCACGGCAATCGCCCCGAACATCGCCAGCACGCCGAAGAACTTGGCGTCAACGATCCCGAAGGTCAGCCATTCCGCCGCGATCACGACCCAGACGTCCGCAGTGAACGCGCGCAGGATCGCGTAGAACGGCAGGAAGTACCATTCCGGCACGATGTGTGCGGGCGTCGAAAGCGCGTTGGCCTGAATGTAGTTGTCCGGGTGGCCCAGGAAGTTGGGCATGAAGCCGACGACGGCAAAGAAGATTGCCAGGATCACGGCCAGCGCGAACAGGTCCTTGATGACGAAGTAGGGCCAGAAGGGCAGCGTGTCGCGATCAGCCTCTTCCTTGGACGCCCGGCGCACTTCAACACCCGTGGGGTTGTTGTTGCCGGTGGTGTGGAAGGCCCAGATATGCACTGCAACCAGCGCGGCGATGACGAAGGGAAGCAGGTAGTGCAGGCTGAAGAAGCGGTTCAGCGTGGCGTTGTCCACCGCTGGGCCGCCCAGCAGCCAGGTCTGGATCGGTTCACCAATCCCCGGGATCGCGCCGAAAAGGCCGGTGATCACGGTGGCACCCCAGAACGACATCTGGCCCCAGGGCAGAACGTAGCCCATGAACGCCGTCGCCATCATGGCAAGATAGATCAGCATGCCGATGATCCAGGTCACCTCGCGCGGGGCTTTGTAGCTGCCGTAGTAAAGGCCGCGGAAGATGTGCAGGTAGACGGCAAAGAAGAACAGCGAGGCACCGTTCTGGTGCAGGTAGCGGATGAAGTAGCCGCCATTCACGTTGCGCATGATGTGTTCGACCGACGCAAAGGCGTAATCGACATGCGGGGTGTAATGCATCACCAGAACGATGCCGGTGATGATCTGCAGGCCCAGACAGAAGGTCAGGACGATGCCCCAGATCCACATCCAGTTCAGGTTGCGGGGGGTCGGGAAGGTCAGGACGTCATAGGCAAGCCCGACGATCGGCAGCCGCTTGTGCAGCCACTTTTCACCACCGGTCTTGGGTTCGTAATGGTCGTGCGGAATTCCGGCCATGCTGGTTCTCCTTACCCAAGCTTGATGGTGGTTTCGTCTTCGAACGCGGCAACCGGAATCGGCAGGTTGCGCGGGGCGGGGCCTTTGCGGATACGGCCGGACTGGTCGTAGTGCGAGCCGTGGCAAGGGCAGAACCAGCCGCCAAACTCACCCGCGCCATCGCCAATCGGCACGCAACCCAGGTGGGTGCAGACGCCGATCATCACCAGCCATTCACCGGCATCATCCAACGAGCGGTTGGCGTCCGAGGCATCGGTGTCAGGCTTGTTCGCGTTTTCCGACAGCGGATCGACCAGCTCTTCCAGCGCGGTGGCGCGGGCGGCCTCAATCTCTTCGGGGGTGCGGCGGCGAATGAACACCGGCTTGCCCAGATATTTCACGGTCAGCTGGGTGCCGACCTCAACCGCTGACACATCCACGCGGATCGAGGCGAGCGCCTGCACATCCGCCGAAGGGTTCATCTGGTTGACCAGCGGCCAGACAGCGGCACCGGTTGCCACCACCCCTGCCCCTGCCGTTGCGTAGTACAGGAAATCCCGCCGAGTACCTTCGCCGGAACCTGCATGATCATCTGCGTGCGACACGAGATATTCTCCCCTATCGGGCCGGCGATTGCGGGCCCCGAATTCCTGATGGGGCCCAATGAAAACAGGCCCCGTCGCCGCGCTATCTAGCGGGGCATTGCGGTCTCGTCCAGCGGACAAAGGCGCGCAGGCCGTTGAAACCAACCGATAGCGCTATCCTTGTCGGGTGAAACCAACCCAGATTAGGCTGGCTGCGTGGCCTGCATCGACGGGCGCTGCGAAAATGCCGCCCACCAGACAGCCAGCGCTGGCCGCGTGCCACGCCAGTCGCGTGCGCCAAGCCGGAAGTCCAGATAGCCCAGCGCCGCGCCCAAGGCGATCTGCCCCATGTCGACCGGCCCGGCCAGATGGCTGGTCCAGCGCCCCTCGATCGCGGTCAGGGCACGGTCGATCTTGGCCCATTGCGCCTCGGCCCAGTCGGGCGAGCGGCTGGCCTCGGGCCGGACAAAGCCTTCATAGCGCATCAGGACGGCTGCATCGGCGATGCCATCCGCCGTCGCCTCAAGTACCAGGGTTTCCCACAGATGCGGCGGCGCGGGGTAAAGCCCTGCCTGCAACGTATCATCCAGATAGCGGCAAATGACGCGGCTGTCATAGAGCGTCGGTCCATCCTCCCGCTCCAGCGCAGGGATCTTGCCCAGGGGGTTGCGGTCGACGGGCATGGTCCCAGGGTTCAGCGGCGTGCCCGAGGCGGGGACGAGGGTGACCCGGTCAACGGCGCCCGCCTCATGCAGAAGGATCATGACCTTGCGCACGAAGGGCGAGGAGGGGGAGTGGTAAAGCCGCATCAATCGCCCTTCCGGACACGGAAGCGCGCGATAAAGGCGGCGTCCACCTCAAACCGGCGGCCGCCAAGGGTGATCACCCGGACAACCCGACCGCTGCTGTTGGTCTGGCTGACACCTTCGGCCGCGCGATCAAGCGGCTTGTGGGCCGTCAGACCTTCGCCCAGATCATCCAGCGCATCTTCGGCCCGCTGGTCGGTGCGGCCAGGGTGGGTGCGCGCCCGCACCCAACGCGACACCGCATAGGTCGTGGTGGCAACCGCCCCAAGGCGCAGGGCAAGCGGCAAAAGCGGGGCAAGGGGCAGTGGCATCGAACCCTCCATGGGGATTGGAAGCACCAGAGTAGGGCCAGCCCCGCCCCCTGTAAACGAAAACCGGACCGCTCGGGCCTGCGGGTCAGGCTTCGGGCAGATCACGGATCAGCGCAGCGATGGCCTGTGCACCGGCCCCACCCTTGGCAAGCGCCGCCGCTGCCCGGGTGCGCACATCGGCGGGCTTGTTCTGGTTCAGCTTCCAGGTCCCCTCAACGCCGGTGATCCGCAGCCGGAATGGCAGAATCATCCGCATCATCCGCGGCATCGCGCCTTCGGTCATCTTGTCCGAGGTCCAGGGGGCCTTGCCGTCGATTCGCCGCTCATGTTCCGCGGAAAGCGCGTCGACATGCGGGCGGAGGGCGTCTTCCGGCAAGGCCTCAAGCACCCCGCGCAGATGGACAGCGACATAGTTCCAGGTCGGCACCTGATCTGGCACCTCGGTGTGCGGTCCGTACCAGTCAGGCGAGATATAGGCATCGGGCCCACTGACGGCCAAAAGCGCTGGCGCGGGCAGCCCGGCCCTGACCACCGCGTTGGAGCGGGCAAGGTGCAATTCGGCAAAACTGGCATCGTCCGACAAGAGAAACGGCACGTGCGCGGCAAGCGGGCCATCGGGGCCGTTGACCGTCAGCACACCAAAGCCGCGCGACCGGGCGAAGGCAAGGTTGCGGTCTTGCGGTGTCTGACGGAAGGCGGGGTTGGGGTGCATGGCTTGGGACCTGTGGCGCTGCTGGCGGCGCGACTATCAAATTGCGCGGCATGCGCCGCAAGCCCTTTGTCTCGCCTCTGCGCGGCCCAAGGGCCACGCAACCGGCTCGGAAGACGGGGGCATGCTGCCCCCGAGACCCCCTGCGAGTATTTGGAAAAAGAGCAAGCGCATTTGCTCTTTTCAAAAATACTCCCGCCGGAGGCTTCCAAACGCAGGGCAGGATAAACCGCTGATCGCTTTTCCCTACGCCCCTGCAGCAAACCGCGAAGCCAAGCGGGCCTTGCCCGCGCCGGCGACCTGAAAGGACTGCCGCGGCACGCGGCTCAATTTGATGACCGAGGGCAATGACAAAGGCCGCCCGGGTTTCCCCTGGGCGGCCTGTTGACCAGCTCTTGCTGAACGCAGTCTCAGCCCTGGCGGGCTTTGTAGCGCTTCTGCGTCTTGTTGATCACATAGACGCGGCCTTTACGGCGCACGACCTGGCAATCGCGGTGACGCGTCTTCAGCGAGCGGAGCGAGTTGGCGACTTTCATGGTCGACCCTCCCATTTCGCGGCGCGGACCTGCGCCAGATTGAAATCCATGCCTCCCGCAAGGGAAGCGGCGAATGGTGGGCGGTACTGGGATCGAACCAGTGGCCACTACGATGTCAACGTAGTGCTCTACCGCTGAGCTAACCGCCCACTTTGCCTCTGCATCACGCCTTATCCCCTTCGCTAACGAAAAGGACGCGGGCGAAACCGCGTCGGTCAGGGCGGTGCTATACTCACTGATCCTGGGGCCTGCAAGGGGTTTTGGCTTTTCAAGAAACTGCCGCTATATCAAGACAGGACCGCAGGAGGGGCATCCTTGCCGCAAACCTTGACCGAGGCTTACAGGCTGACCCGTCCGCTGCGGCAGACCGGGCCGGTGATCTTTGCCTCGCCCCATTCCGGGCGCGACTACAGCCCCGATTTCCTTGCCCGGGCCGTGCTTGACCGGCAGGCGATCCGGTCATCGGAAGATGCTTTTGTGGACCATCTCTTCGACATGGCACCGTTGATGGGCGCCCCCTTGCTGGCCGCGCGCGCACCCCGGGCGTTCCTGGACCTGAACCGCGCCGCGGATGAGCTTGACCCCAGCGTCATCGAAGGCATCCAGCGCGTGCCGCACAACCCACGCATCGCCTCGGGCCTTGGGGTGATTCCCCGGGTTGTGGCCGGCGGGAAGGCAATCTATCGCGGCAAGATGACCCTGGCCGAGGCCGAGGCCCGCATCACGCGATTCTGGCACCCCTATCATCAGGCGCTGGCTGCCTTGATCGAGGCGACTCGGGCTGAATTCGGCATGGCCGTGCTGATCGATTGCCATTCCATGCCGCATGAGGCGATCGAAGCGCATACCCGTCCTGGCCATTCCCGGCCCGAGGTGGTGCTGGGCGACCGCTACGGCGTTGCTGCCGGGCGCGAGGTGATGGAACGGGTCGAGGCTGCCTTTGCCGGGGGTGGCCTGCGGGTGGCCCGCAACGCGCCCTTCGCTGGCGCCTATGTGGCGCAGGCCTACGGGCGCCCCTCGCGCGGCGTGCATGTGGTGCAGGTCGAGATTGACCGCATGCTTTACATGGATGAAGCGCGGGTTGAGCCATCGCCCGGCTTTTCTGCCTTCCGTGACCGGATGGCGGGCGTCGTGGCAGACCTTGTCCGGCCAACCGGTGTCGCCCTCGCGGCTGAGTGAGGCGCCGGAGTTTTTGAAAACTCCGGTCCGATTTCTTTGAAGAAATCGGTCAGCGCAACGCCCGGCCCTTGATGATCGCCTCGGCCCCGAACCGCGCGCGAATCGCATCTGTGGCGCGCTCGGCGGCAGCGCGGCGGCGGGCGTCAGGGTCCAAGAGGTCCTGGCTCAGGTCGGCCTGATCTTCGGGCGCAAGGTCAGAGATTCCCACACCGATCAGCCGGAATGGGCCTTTCGTGCCGGCGTGGTCGTAAAGGTCACGCGCGGCGCGGTAGATGCGGTCGGTCAGTTGGGTCGGGTCGCTGAGCGCATGGCGGCGGGTGACCAGCTGGAAATCACCCTTCTTCAGCTTCAGCGTCACTGTCCGCCCCGACAACCGCTTGGCCTTGGCGCGGTCGGCCACCTGTTCAGACAGCCGCCAGATGTGGCCATCCAAAAGGTCAGGGTCCGACGTATCCTCACCAAAGGTGGTTTCCTTCGAGATCGACTTCAGCTTTTCGTCCCGCATCACGCGGCGCGTATCCAGCCCCCGCGCCAGATGCCAAAGCCGGTCGCCCATCGACCCGAACCTTGCGCCAAGATCGCCCCGGTCCCAGCGCAGGAGGTCGGCGATGGTGCGGATGCCTGCCGCCTCCAGCGCCGCCTGGGTCGCCTGACCCACGCCCCAGATGATGCGCACCGGTTTCGGTTTCAGGAAGCCTTCCGTCTCGCCCCTGCCAATCACCGAAAACCCGCGCGGCTTATCAAGGTCTGACGCGATCTTCGCCAGAAACTTGTTGTGCGACAGGCCGATGGAGCCGGTGAGGCCTAATTCTTCCTCCATCCGTTTCGTCAGCCTGGCCAGCAGCACCGCCGGGGGTGCGCCGTGCAGGCGGGCGGTGCCGGTCAGGTCAAGAAACGCCTCATCCAGCGACAGGGGCTCGATCGAGGGGGTCAGCTCTTCCATCATCGCACGAATGGCGCGGCTGGCTTCGGTATAGGCACTGAACCGGGGCTTCACGACCACCGCCTGCGGGCAAAGCTTCAGCGCCTGGAACATCGGCATCGCGGACCGGACGCCGTGGATGCGCGCGATGTAGCAGCAGGTGGACACCACCCCCCGCGTGCCACCCCCTACGATCACCGGCTGGTCGCGAATCGCCGGATTGTCGCGCTTTTCGACCGAGGCGTAGAAGGCGTCGCAGTCCATGTGGGCGATGGACAGGTCGGTCAGCTCGGCGTGATGCACCATGCGCGGCGACCGGCAGGCCGGGCAGCGCGGGGATGCACTGTCGGTCACGGTCAGGCAATCGCGGCAAAGGCTGGGCATGGGGTCAGTCTAGCACGCAGGGTCAGCGGCGGGAATTGCGCAGCTGGTCAAGATAATCCCGCAACAGGGGCACCCGGCGGGGGCGAAAGCTTTCGTCGGTCAGACGGACGGCAGCCATCTGCGCCACCTTGAAGCGGCGAAAATCCTGCCGCAGGCAGCAGAAGGCCAGGCATTGCACCTCACGGTCCAGGAACACCACGCCCAAGGGCCAGATGCGCCGGTTGGTCACTTGATCATTGAGGTCGCGGTAGGACAGATCCAGCGCCCGCTCCTCCCAGGCCGCTTCCCGCAATATGTCCATATGTGGCGGCAGCGGAGCCCGGCCGGCGTAGCGGTAAGTGCGGCTGACGGCATGGATCGCCTGACGCTGCACGCGGTCCGGCAGGGTGGCGATGATCTTGGATTGCGCCGCCTCAGCCGCCTTTGCCAGAGCGGGGTCACCGGCAAGGGCAACCTCGGCCAGCCCCAGGACCAGCGCCTCAACTTCCAGCCGGGTGAACATCTGCGGCGGCAGGGCGGGGTCTTCGGTCAAGGTATAGCCCACGCCCGCTGCGCCGTCGATCAGCGCCCCACCCGCCCGCAACGCACTGATATCGCGGTAAAGCGTGCGCTCTGACACGCCTGTTTCCACCGCCAGGCGGGCGGCGCTGACCGGCTGCGGCAACATCCGCAGCGCATGGAGAAGGCGAAACAGGCGGTCAGCACGGGCCATGGCATCCTGACAGGTTCTGACAGGATGGTAGGCGTAAACCGGTCTCATCGCAACAAAGGAAGACTGACATGCTGACCCTGTACCATTCCCCTGAAAGCCGCTCCTCCGCCATCCTGACCCTGATCGAAGAGATGGGGATCGCCGACTGGATCACCCTGCATCAGGTGACCATTCCCCGGATGGACGGCTCTGGCAGCCGCGACCCGGCCAATCCGCATCCCGAAGGCAAGGTGCCCGCGCTGGTGCAGGACGGCACCGTCATCACCGAACGCGCGGCGATCATCCTTACCCTCACCACGATGTTCCCCGACAGCGGCCTTGCCCCCACCGTGGGCACGCCGGAGTGGGGCGCCTTCGTCGCCTGGCTGACCTGGTATCAGGGCGTGGTGGAACCAGTGGTAATCTTTCAGGCCACTGAGATCAGCCACCCGTGGCTGACGGCCACCTTCCGCGGGCCCGAAGAGATGGCGGCCCGCCTGCGCGCAGCCTTGCAGAAAGGTCCGTGGCTGATGGGTGAGCGTTTCACTGCGGCGGATATCCTGGTGCATTCGCCCTTTGCCTGGTTCCCGGCGGCCACGCCCGATGACCCCCTGATCCGCGACTGGGTGGAGCGGTGCAAGGCCCGCCCGGCCCGGCAGCAGGTTCTGCAGGCCGATGCGGCGCAGCGCGTGGCCTGACCAAAGCGGGGCCGCCCTGACCGGCGGCCCTTACCCTTGCGCCGGGCGGCGGGACAGTTGCACGGCAAGGATGCCGGCCATGGTGACAGCGACACCGACAGCGTCCAGCACCCCCACCGCCTCACCCAGCAAGGCGGCGGCAATTGCGACGCCGAAGAACGGGTTCAGGAAATGGAACGCGGCCGCCCGGGTGGTGCCGATCCGGCCAACCAGCGCGAACCACAACAGGGTGGCAGCAAGGCCCGGGATGAATATCTGATAGGCGAAGGCGGCCAGAAAAGCCGGGGTGATCGTCACCGCATGTGTCTCTGTTATGGCGGAAACCAGGCCCAGCGCTATGGAGCCGACCAGCATCTGCAGACCCACGACCATCAGCACGTTCCCGCCCGACGACGCCCCGCGCAGCGTCAGCGTGGCCACTGCCAACGCCAGCGCGCCCAGCACGCAAAGTGCTATCCCGAGGGGATCAGCCCCGCCGGAAATCCGGGTGCCCATGATCAACCCCACACCCAGCAGCCCCGCCACCAGCCCGGCAATCCCCAAGGGCGCAATCCGTTCGCGCCAGACTGCCCAGCCCAAGACGGCCACCATCAGGGGCATCGAAGCGGCGATGATGACGGCCAAGGACGCCTCAACCCACTGCATCGCAACGAAGTTGAGGCCGAGGTACAGCGCATTCTGACACAGCCCGAACAGGATGACCGCCCGCGCCTGCCCGCCCGTCAGCCGCCAGCTTTGCCCCAGCGCCCGGGCGACCAGCACCGCCAGAAGGCCCGAGATCAGGAAGCGCACCGACAGCGCCCCCAAGGGCGGCGCATGGACCACGATGACCCGCGCGGTTGCGAAGGCCGAAGACCACATCGCCGCAAACACCGTGCCGATCAGGATTGCGCGCAGGTCCATCGGCCCGTGGTGCCCGGCCCGGCAGGGAAGGTCAAGCGGCGGGCGGCTCCCACAGTTCAATCGGGGTGCCTTCCGGGTCGTGGATCCGGGCGAAATGGCCGTAACTGCCGTCACCGTCCCACTCCGCCCTGGTTTCCACCGCGATGCCAGAGGCCTGTAACTGGGCAATCAGACCGGCCAGACCCTCAACCCGCAGGTTCAACATCCATTGCTGGTCGGCGGCGAAATAGTCGGTAGTGGCGGCGAAGGGGGAAAAGACCGTCGGCCCAGCCTCCTGCATCCAGACCGCGACATCCGGTTGCGTGATGCCAAGGTGGGTGCGGTACCAGTCGCTCAGCGCTGCAGGGTCCCGCGCCCGGAAAAACACCCCGCCGATCCCGGTAACGCGCGCCATGGTCCCGCCTCCAAAGCAAAAGGGCCGCCCATGGGCGACCCTCTCACAAAACCGGTCTTGTCGGAAGGCTTAGCCGTTCACGACATCCTTCAGCGCCTTGGCGATGGCGAACTTCACCTGCTTGTCGGCGGCTTTGGTCATCGTCTCACCCGTGGCGGGGTTGCGAACCTGACGCTCAGGCCGCGCCTTGCAGGCGACTTTGCCGAGGCCCGGAAGTGCCACCGAGCCGCCAGCGGCGACTTCGGCTGCCACGACCGAAGCGATCGCATCCAGTGCGGCGCCAGCGGTCTTCTTGTCGCTGCCCATGGCTTCGGCAACAGCGGCCACCAGTTGGGTCTTGGTCATCGGTTTGGACATCTGATCATCCTTTATGTTGTTCTTGGCAAGAATGCGGCCCGGATAGTGCGGGCGTCCCCTCGGTAACGAGGCCAGCGCCCAAACACACAGTTTCCGCCCTGAAATCAACCCCAGAACGCCGCGCTGGGCGGATTTGACGTTCTTTTCGCGCCGTCACAGGAAGGCGGTCTCTTCGAAACTGCGCAGTTTGCGGCTGTGCAGGCGGGCAATCGGCGTAGCACGCAGCCGCTCCATCGCGCGGATGCCGATCTGAAGGTGACGGCTGACTTGCGTCTTGTAGAAGTCTGATGCCATGCCGGGCAGCTTCAATTCCCCATGGAGGGGCTTGTCGCTGACGCAGAGCAGCGTGCCGTAGGGCACCCGGAACCGGAAGCCATTGGCGGCGATGGTCGCCGATTCCATGTCCAGAGCTACAGCGCGGGACTGCGACAGGCGGCGCACGGGGCCGGAATGGTCGCGCAGCTCCCAATTGCGGTTGTCGATGGTGGCGACAGTGCCGGTGCGCATGATCCGCTTCAGCTCATACCCCTCCAGCTGGGTCACATCGGCCACGGCGCCTTCCAAGGCGATCTGGATCTCCGCCAGCGCCGGGATCGGCACCCAGACCGGCAGGTCATCATCCAGCACATGGTCATCGCGAAGGTATGCGTGGGCGAGCACAAAATCTCCCAGCGACTGGGAGTTGCGCAGACCGGCGCAATGCCCGACCATCAGCCAGGCATGCGGGCGCAAGACGGCGATGTGGTCGGTCGCGGTCTTGGCGTTGGACGGGCCAACCCCGATGTTGACCAGCGTTATCCCCTGCCCATCCGGCCGCTTCAGGTGATAGGTCGGCATCTGCGGCATCTTGGTGACCGCCTGCAGCACTCCGTCGGAAGTAGTGATTTCCTGGTTCCCGGTCGCCACAAAGGCTGAATAGCCGCTGGCAGGGTCCGCAAGTGCAGCGCGGGCATAGGCCTCGAACTCATCCACATAAAACTGGTAGTTGGTGAAGAGGACGTGGTTCTGGAAATGCGTCGGGTCGGTCGCGGTGTAATGCGACAGGCGCGCCAAGCTGTAGTCTACCCGCTGTGCCGTAAACGGTGCCAACGGCGCCGACCCATCGGCATAGCGCGTCATCACGCCGTTCACGATGTCATCATTCGTGGTGGCCAGATCCGGCACGTCGAACACATCGCGGAGCGAGAAATCCATCACCCCTTCCTGCGGCACTGTCAGACCGGCGCTGTTCGCCACGGCGAAATGCACGGGAATCGGCGTATCCGAGGGCCCGATATCGACCGACACCCCGTGGTTCTGCACCAAAAGCTCGATCTGCTGGATCAGGTAGTTGCGGAACAGGTCCGGCCGCGTGACCGTGGTGGCATAGGTGCCGGGGCTGGAGACGTGGCCGAAGGACAGGCGCGAATCCACCTTGTCAAAGCTGGTCACCGTCAGGCGGATCTCAGGGTAGAACGCGCGGATGCGGCGGCCCGGGTGGCCCTTGGTGATCGTCAGCGAAAATTGCTCGACCAGAAAGGTGGTGGCTTCGGCATAGAGCGCCTCAAGCAGGTCAACCGCGGCTGCGGCGTCGGTAAAGCTTTGGGCGGGCCGGTGGGCCGGGCAAAGGGTGGCGGTCTGTGGGTCGTCCTGCATCATGCGTCCTGAAGTTGATCCGGCATATAAGCCGAAACCCCTACCCCTTCGCAAGTGACGCCGTGATGACGGCCAGCCCGTCAGGCGGCATCAAACCGCATGAAACAGCGCCACCAGCGCCTTGTCGCCGGCATGATCGGCGTCCAGCGCTGCAGCGGCAGCACCGTAAACCTCCACTTCGACCAGTTTCAGGTCCGTGATCCTTCGTGCCTCGGCCAACCCGTCCAGCTCGCGGTCAAACCCCGACACCGTCCAGACCCGGCGGTTGATCGACAGTGCCACCAGCGCACCGGGCAGCGCCACCTGCAGAAGGTTGGCAATCGCCTCTGGCCCGACGTGCCCTGCCGTGAACGTGCCCGAACTGACGATCCCCCGGTAGATGCGCGGCAGGGTCAGCGTCTGGGTGATGTCCACCTGGAAAAGGCCGGAATAGAGCCGCTTTTGCCCCGCCACCCCCAGCATCTCGGCCGAAAAGTCGGCGGCGTCGATCTGGCCCCGAAACCCCATCTCGCGCAGCCGCTCCGCCAGCAGCCCGGTGCCTGCGCCCACGTCCAGAACCGGCCCAACTCCGCCCGCGCCCAGAAAGGCCGCCGCCACATGGGCGGGCAGGCGGTAGTCCATTCCTTGCGCAAAACCGCTGTCGTAAGTATCGGCCCAGGCGCGGTAATAGTCGCGGCAGGCGTCGGCCCCGGTCAACTCCAGCGCGCCTTTCAGGTTCTGGTCCATGGCATCCCCCACTTCGCAAGCAGCATGCGCGCCCAAGTACCCCCAGGCAAGGCCTTGCACCCGGCGGCTTGGCCCCCGATAGTCGCGCCCATGTCCACGCTTCTTTCCCTTGGCCACGGCTATTCCGCCCAAGCCCTCGCCCGCCGCCTCATCCCGCAAGGCTGGCAGGTCATCGGCACCACCCGCAGTCCCGCCCGCGCCGACGCGATGCGCGCTGAAGGGGTGACCCCCCTCCTCTGGCCCGGCGATCTAGGCCCGGCACTTGCGCAGGCGACACATATCCTCTGTTCCGCCGCCCCCGATGCGGCGGGTGATCCCTTCCTGCAGGCTTCCCCCGAAATTGCTAATGCGGGGGCAAAATGGGTCGGCTACCTCTCCACCACCGGAGTCTATGGCGACCACAAGGGTGGCTGGGTAGATGAGACAACCCCCCTCACCCCTGTCTCCGACCGTGGCCGCCAGCGTGTCCTGGCCGAAGGGCAATGGCTAACCACCGGCCTGCCCGTCCATATCTTCCGCCTCGCAGGGATCTACGGTCCCGGTCGCGGCCCGTTTGAGAAGGTGCGCGACGGCACCGCCCGGCGGATCATCAAGCCGGGGCAGATTTTCAGCCGCATCCATGTCGATGACATCGCGCAAGTGCTGGACGCTTCGATCCACCGCCCCAACCCCGGCGCGGCCTACAACGTCTGCGACGACAACCCCGCCCCGCCCGAAGATGTGCTGGCCCATGCCGCCCACCTCCTCGGCCTGCCCGATCCACCCGCGATTCCGTTCGATCAGGCCGAGATGTCGCCCATGGCGCGCAGCTTCTACGGCGAATCCAAACGCACCCGTAACAACCGAATCAAGGATGAGCTTGGGGTCACCCTCCTCTATCCCGACTATCCCCAGGGTCTTGCCGCCCTTCTGCGGGACGAGACAAGCTAACCCGATACAATTTAACTAAAATTGCGTTTGCTCTTTTGGGAAATACTCCACAGGGGTCCGGGGGTGTGAAACCCCCGGCGGCCAGCCACAAGCGCAAGGCTACTGCGCCGCAACCCCCAGCGCCTGCCCGTTCAAGATCGCCTCGCTGACCGACGACAGCGCCAGCGCCGCAGCACCATGCGCCCAGAGAAGATCGCCCCAGGCGTGAATCTCGATCGGCGGGCGGGCGCGGCCGGTGTTGATGACCAGATTGTCCATCTCGGCCAGGGTGTCGGCGGCGTAAAGGTAGTCATAGCGCATCCGCTCGCCCGACAGGATGATCAGCGCCGGGTCGAACAGGTTGATGACATTGGACAAGCCCACCGCCAGATAGCGCCCCGCCCGGCGGAAGATCGACTTCGCCGTCGCGTTTCCCGCTTTCGCGTGGTCATAAAGGCTTTCCAACAGCACGCCGATGGACTGCCCTTCCTTGTGACCCCAGTTCAGCGCTGTCGTCGCCTCCCGCGCAAGGGCGTAGTCGGCGATATAGGCCTCAAGACAGCCGCGCTGGCCGCAGCGGCAGAGGGCCCCGTCCAGCTGCACCTTGGTATGGCCAAGCTCCATCCCGACCCGCTGAGCGCCGCGATAGATGCGATGGTTCATCACGAAACCCATGCCGACGCCGTGTTCGATGGTCACGACCGCAAAGTCGGAAAGGCTGCGCCCGGCGCCGAACCACAGTTCTGCCAGCGCCACCAGGTTCGCGTCATTGTCGATGGTTACGGGCAGCCCCAGCCGGGCCGTCGCCGCCGCCGCCAATGGCACTGTCCGGTCCGCAAGGACGGATGACCACAGCACCACCCCTTCGGCGCAATCGACAAAGCCCGGCACCCCAATGCCAACCGCCGAAAGATCGGCCCGCGCCATCCCGGCCTTGGCGCAAACCCGGTCCAGCAGCGTTTCGATCGCTTCCAGAATCTCGGCCACAGCCATCGGACCCGGGCGGCGGGGAATCACGTCATCGGCAATCAGGTTGCCCGCGAAATCGACGATGACGGCGGTATGTTCGCGGTCCGACAGCTTCATCCCTGCCACCCGGTGCGCATCAGCCCGCACGCCCAGCGCCACCGCAGGCCGACCGCGCCCGGCATCACCGTCACGGGGGGCAGCGACCTCTTCGATCAGCCCCGCCTCGATCAACTCCGACGTGATCGTGGTCACGCTGGCCGGGCTGACCCCCAGATCCTTCGCCACCTGCACCCGGGGGATCAGCCCCGCCGCACGCACCAGTTCGAACACCTGTTGTCGCAGGGGGCGCTGCGATTCGGACAGCGGCGGAATCAGCGGGCCTACGCCGTTGCGTCCCTCACTTGGTTCCGGCCGGATCGCCCGCGGCATTTATTCAGTCTCCGAAGTAATGTTGTGACCATTTGGCCAGATTCGCCGTCGGCACTGCCATGAAACACCTGAAACAGGGTGGATCAACATTCTGCCCAAGTTTTCATCACCAGTTTTATTTTGACAACTGAAATTGTCACCGCCACGGTTTTGCTGGATTTTGGCCTTAACGCCAGTCGGGCAGATTTGCTGAAAGAGCGAGGGAATGACGAATGCGTAACCTGATTCTTGCTGCAGTTGTAGCCGTAACCAGTTTTTCATCCGCAGTTTTGGCCGAAGGCCGCAAGATCGGTGTCTCGTGGTCGAACTTCCAGGAACCGCGCTGGAAGTTCGATGCCGCAGCCATGCGGTCGTCGATCCAGCGTGACGGCAACGAATACATCACCGCCAATGCCGAGGCGTCCGCCGAAAAGCAGCTCGAGGACATCCGCACCATGATCGAGCAGGGCGTCGAGGCGTTGGTCATCCTTCCCGTCGACCGTGAGGCGATCCTGCCCGCCATCGACATGGCCGCCGAGGCTGGGATCCCGGTCATCAGCTATGACCGTCTGATCGAAGATGACCGCGTCTTCTACATCACCTTCGACAACGTCGGTGTCGGTCGCATCATCGCGGCCATTGTCCGGCAGGTGCAGCCCGAGGGCAACTACGTCATCCTGAAGGGCGATCCGGCCGATGCCAACGTGGGTTTCCTGCGGCAAGGCATGGAAGAAGTGATCGGCGCCGCCGTCGCGGGCGGCACCATCACCATCGTCGGCGAGGCGAATGCCGACGGGTGGAGCCCGGACAGCGCCTTTACCGCAATGGAGAAGATCCTTGCCGACAACGGCAACAAGGTTGATGCGGTGCTGGCCCAGAACGACGGCATCGCCGGCGCAGTGATCCAGGCGCTGGAGGCTCAGGGCCTCAGCGTTCCGGTCGGGGGCCAGGACGGTGACCCGGCCGCGCTGAACCGCGTGGCGCGCGGCACGCAGTTGGTGTCGGTCTGGAAGAACAACCGCGAACTTGGCAAGGCCGCCGGCAAGGTTGCCGGGCTGCTGGCGGACGGCGTGGCGATGAACCGGGTTCCTGACTCCACCCGCTTTACCGGCGGTGACAAGGGGCTGACCTACAACACCATCCTGTTGAACCCGACGCCGATCACCAAGGAAAACCTGGACGTGGTGATCAAGGCAGACCACATCACCCGCAAGGAAGCCTGCGAAGGCGCGCTGCCGGGCGTGGCGGGCTGCTGACACCATCGGCTTAGCCGCAAGGCTTGGGGGCGCGGGTTCCAACGGGACCCGCGCCCCTTTCTTTTCGCCCCCTCGAAGTCGTCGAGATCACCACCGCCGCTTTTTTATTTTGACAACTGAAATTATTCGCGGCATTTTTCCGCCCGTTCCGGCGAATCTGCCGGGCCGGCCCCTCGCAGGCCGATGTCCATAGGGAGGATACTATGCGTAACGCAATTCTCGTCGCCGTTCTGGCGGTGACTGGCTTCTCGTCGGCCGCGCTGGCGGAAGGCAAGAAGATCGGCGTGTCTTGGGCTCAGTTCCAGGAAGAGCGCTGGAAGATCGACGAAGCAGCCATGAAGGCCGCCATCGAAGCCGCTGGCAACGAGTATGTCTCGGCCGACGCACAGTCCTCGGCTGAAAAGCAGCTGTCCGACATCGACGCGCTGATCGCACAGGGCGTTGACGCCCTGATCATCAACGCCTGGGACAAGGACGCCATCGCACCGGCCATCGAGAAAGCCGCTGCCGAAGGTATCCCGGTCGTCGGCTATGACCGCCTGATCGAAGACGACCGCACCTTCTACCTGACCTTCGACAACGTCGGTGTCGGCCGCATCATCGCGGAATCGGTGTTCGCCGTGGCCCCCAAGGGCAACTACGCGATCATCAAGGGTGACCCGGGTGACCCGAACGTCGGCTTCCTGCGTCAGGGCATGGAAGAAGTCATCGGCGCCGCTGTTGCCTCGGGCGACATCGTGATCGTCGGCGAAGCGAACTCGGACGGCTGGAAGCCCGAGAACGCCCAGAAGAACATGGAACAGATCCTCACCGCCAACAACAACGCCGTTGACGCCGTTCTGTCGCAGAACGACGGCATGGCCGGTGGTGCTGCTGCCGCGCTGGCAGCTCAGGGCCTGAACGTCCCGCTGGGTGGTCAGGACGGTGACCTCGCCGCGATCAACCGCGTTGCACGTGGCACCCAGACCGTTTCGGTGTGGAAGAACGCACGTGACCTCGGCAAAGCCGCTGGCGAAATCGCCTCGGCCATGGCTGATGGCGCCGCGCTGGACGCTATCCCGGGCGCGACGAAGTTCTCGGGCGGCGAGAAGGGCGTTGAAATGAACGCAATCCTTCTGAACCCGACCCCGATCACCAAGGACACGCTGAACCTGGCGATCGATGCAGGCCACATCACCAAAGAGCAGGCTTGCGAAGGCGCCATGGAAGGCGTCGCTGCTTGCCAGTGATCTAGGCTGAACTTCCGGCGCCACCTGCCAAGGGTGGCGCCGGTTTTCTTTCATGGCGGGTGGCCGATTGCCCCATGCTGGGGTGATCCTGAAGTGCGGTTCACCGCGCTCTGCCGGCACAGCCCAATCTCCCTCTCAGGCTGGACGAGGACATGACCGACATTCCCCATTCCCCGATTTCCAATCCACCCAATGAAAACGCGATCGCCAGATTTCTGCGCACGACCGAAATCGACCCGCGCCTTCTGGGTATGGTCGGGGCGCTCCTGCTGATCTGGTTGGCGTTCGAGCTTTACTCGGCCCTCGTCCTTGGCCGCCCGTCGATGCTGATGGGTGCCAGCCAGGCCGAAGCAAACGGCTTCCTCACGCCGCGCAACCTGTGGAACTTGTCCGTCCAGACATCCTATATCGGGATCATGGCCACGGGGATGGTGCTGGTCATCATCACGCGCAACATCGACCTGTCGGTCGGGTCGATCATGGGCATGGTCGGCATGTATATGGGCTTGCTTCAGGTGGAATACCTGACACCGGCTCTGGGCCTTGGCCATCCATCGATCTGGATCATCACGGTGATCTTCGGCATCGCCATGGGCGCACTGATCGGCGCATTTCAGGGCGTGCTGATCGCTTTCATGAACATTCCGTCCTTCATCGTCACGCTGGGCGGCCTGCTGGTTTGGCGCGGGGCGGCGTTCCTTGTGGCCGGTGGCAAGACCATCGCGCCGCTGGACGAAACCTTCGCTCTGATCGGCGGCGGTTCCTTTGGCGCGCTCGGCCGCACCGGAAGCTGGATCTTCGGCGTCATCGCCTGCGTCTTTGTCGTCTGGGCCTTCATCAGCGGCCGGAAATCCCGCCGCCTGCATGGCTTTGCCCTGCGCCCCGTCTGGGCCGAAACCTTTGTGATCGGCCTGATCTGCGCCGTCATCATCGGCGCGACGGCTATGGTCAATTCCTACATCTGGCCGCGCGGCAACATCGCAAAATACTACACCGATTTGGGGCAAGAGCTTCCCGTCTGCGCGCAGGACAATGACACGATCTACACTGATGTCTGCGCCCAGTTCGGCCATGGCTTTGCCTATCCCGTGCTAATCCTGATCGCGGTGGCCATCTTCATGACCATCCTGATGACGCGCACCCGCTTTGGCCGCTATGTCTTTGCCATCGGCGGCAACCCCGAAGCGGCGGCCCTGTCGGGCATCAACACCCGCGCCATGACGGTGAAGATCTTCACCCTGATGGGCGGGCTCGCCGGGATCGCCGCTGTCATCGGCGCAGCCCGCCAGAACAGCGCCACCAACGCCATGGGCAACCTCGACGAACTTTACGTCATCGCCGCGGCCGTTGTCGGCGGCACGTCGTTGGCGGGTGGGGTCGGCACGATCTATGGCGCCATCATCGGCGCGCTGATCCTAACCTCGCTGCAAACGGGCATGGTGCTGATCGGCTTTGGTGACGGATCGTATCAGCGCATCGTGATCGGTGTCGCACTCGTCCTCGCCGTCTATCTCGACATTCTTTACCGCAAGCGCATCAAGTGAAGGGGCCAAGATCATGGTAGACAGAACTGGAACCCCGCTTGTTGAACTGCGCGACATCTCGATCTCTTTCGGGGGGATCAAGGCCGTCGATCATGTCACCGTCGATCTCTTCCCCGGCGAAGTTGTGGGCCTTCTGGGCCATAACGGGGCGGGCAAATCGACGCTGATCAAATGCCTGTCGGGGGCCTACAAGGCCGATGCCGGGCAGATCCTGATCAACGGGCAAGAGGTGGAAATCAACAATCCCCGCGACGCCCGCGCGCAGAATATCGAGACGATCTATCAGACGCTGGCATTGGCCGATAACCTCGACGCCGCCTCGAACCTGTTCTTGGGGCGCGAATTGGTGAACTCCATGGGGTTCGTGAACGAGTCCGCCATGGAGGCCGAAACGCGCAAGATCATGGGTCGCCTGAACCCGAACTTCCGCAAGTTCGGCGTCCCGGTCAGCGCCCTGTCGGGCGGTCAACGCCAATCGGTCGCCATCGCCCGTGCGGTCTATTTCAACGCCAAGATCCTGATCATGGACGAACCCACCGCCGCCCTTGGCCCGCATGAGACGCAGATGGTTTCTGAACTGATTCAGGAACTCAAGGCGCAGGGTCTGGGCATCTTCCTGATCGAACATGACATCCACAACGTGATGAAGCTCTGCGATCGGGCGTCGGTGATGAAGAACGGCCAACTTGTCGGCACGGTCAATGTCGATGAGGTCACGGACGAAGACATCCTGTCGATGATCATCCTTGGCAAGAAACCGGCAAAGGCTGCGTAATGTATATCGGCCTCGACCTCGGCACGTCCGGCCTCAAGGGCGTGCTGATCGACGACACACAGGCGGTGCTGGCCGAGGCCAGCGCCCCCCTCACCGTCGTCCGCCCGCATGAAGGCTGGTCAGAACAGTCCCCCGCCGCATGGATCGCCGCTGCGGAAAGCGTGATGGATGCGTTGTCGGCGCATGGATTGGGGAAGGTGCGCGCCATCGGCCTGTCGGGCCAGATGCACGGGGCCACACTTCTGGATGCTTCGGATGAGGTGCTTCGCCCCTGTATCCTGTGGAACGATACCCGCAGCCATGAGGAGGCGGCAGAACTGGACGATGATCCGCTCTTCCGCCGCATCACCGGCAACATCGTCTTTCCCGGGTTCACCGCGCCGAAACTGCTCTGGGTGCGCCGCAACGAACCGCGCATCTGGGAAAAGGTGGCGCGCGTCCTGCTGCCTAAGGATTACCTGCGTCTTTGGCTGACGGGTGAACACGTCGCCGAAATGTCCGATGCGGCGGGGACAAGCTGGCTGGATACAGGCAAGCGTGACTGGTCCGATGATTGCCTTGCTGCCACCGGGCTAAGCCGCGCCAACATGCCCCGCCTTGTCGAAGGGTCGGCCGTTTCGGGCAGCCTGCGCGATGCGCTGTCATCGCGCTGGGGCCTGCCCAAAGCGGTGGTCGTGGCAGGCGGCGGGGGCGACAATGCCGCCTCCGGCGTTGGTGTGGGCGTGGTCAAGGCGGGCGATGCCTTTGTCTCACTCGGCACCTCTGGCGTATTGTTTGCCGCAAATGATGGCTATCAGCCCGCGCCGGAAACCGCCGTGCATACCTTCTGCCATGCGCTGCCGAACACATGGCACCAGATGGGCGTGATCCTTGCTGCCACCGATGCGCTGAACTGGTATGCGGGTCTGGTGGGCGATACGGCCGCAAATCTGACCGGCGCGCTGACAGATCTACACGCCCCGACCAAGACGCTGTTTCTGCCCTATTTGGGCGGCGAGCGCACACCGCTGAACGATGCCGCCATCCGCGGTGCCTTCCTCGGCCTCGAACACGCCACCGACCGCGCGGCAGCCACCCGTGCCGTGCTAGAAGGCGTCACCTTCGCCATCCGTGACAGCCGCGATGCGCTGGCCGCCACCGGCACACGGATTGAGCGTCTGCTTGCCGTCGGAGGGGGCTCGCGTTCCGACTATTGGCTCAAGACCATCGCCACCGCGCTGGACATCCCCGTTCACCTGCCCGTCGCGGGTGATTTCGGTGGCGCCTTCGGCGCGGCGCGCCTTGGCCTCATGGCCGCCACCGGGGCAGGGGCAGAGATCGCCACCCTTCCCCCTATCGCGCGCAGCATCGAACCTGACCGCAGCCTGACCGCCGCGTTTGACGCGGGCCACGCGCGCTACCGTGCCGCACAATCCGCCATCCGAGGACTGACATGACCGACTTTTTCAAGGGCATCCCCCAGATCAAATACGAGGGGCCTTCCGCTACCTCCGAATTCGCCTTCCAGCATTACAATCCGGATGAAGTGGTCCTTGGCAAGCGCATGGAAGATCACATGCGCTTCGCCGTCGCCTATTGGCACAGCTTTGCCTGGCCGGGTGGCGACCCGTTTGGCGGGCAGACCTTTGATCGCCCCTGGTTCGGCGACACCATGGCGTTGGCCAAGCTCAAGGCCGATGTGGCGTTTGAGATGTTCGATATCCTGAACGTGCCTTTCTACTGCTTCCACGATGCAGACGTGCGGCCCGAAGGTGCGACCTTCGCGGAATCCAAGCGCAATCTGGATGAGATCGTCGATTACCTCGGCGAAAAGCAGGCCTCCCACAAGACGCAGCTCCTCTGGGGAACGGCGAACATGTTCAGCCACCGCCGCTGGATGTCCGGCGCGGCAACGAACCCTGATCCGGATGTCTATGCCTATGCCGCCGCCACGGTGAAGGCCAATATGGACGCCACGATGAAGCTTGGTGGGGCGAACTACGTCCTCTGGGGCGGGCGTGAAGGATATGAGACGCTGCTGAACACTGACCTGAAGGCCGAGCGGGAACATGCGGGCCGCT